>OBZA01000016.1_pt1 | contig 137505 bp, 141 predicted proteins | sample 1476871 | NCBI WGS metagenome assembly OBZA01 (sample SAMEA2580227, study PRJEB22360) | human gut metagenome | biome: human gut; feature: human-associated habitat; material: faeces | place: Denmark | collected 2008/2010
AAACTCGCTTTTTACATAGAAGTATATCAAAAATCATAGATCTTGGACAGCTTCTAAGGATTAAGCAATCATGAAATTAATGACGCAATTAACACAAGAAATCAAACAACTTGAAAAAGCTGACTATTGTTGGCTATCTGCCACAAAGTTAGCGACTATCCAACAACTCATGATTACACATCCTGATGGGCTACGTGATCGCAAATCAGCGCTTCATTTATCAGCCAGTGCGATGGTTTTCGATCGGTTCAAAGGAATTTTTATTCGTCATCCATACTTGCACACGATTTTGTTGCCGGCAGGCCATGTCGAACCTGGCGAGCTGCCAATTGTCTGTGCCGTGCGTGAGTTTCATGAAGAAACTGGACTCATGGTTCAAGCAGGCACCGGGCAGTTAATTGATGTCAATTTGATCCAGATTCCCGCAAATCCGATTAAGCATGAGGGACAGCATCAACATGTTGATTTCCGCTATTATTTTATGTTGGAATCTCAATTACAAAATTCAGCAGAACTGCCAGTATTTCGACTTGAGCAAAAACGAGCTCCGGAGGAATTCCAAGCGTATTTTGATTTGAAATTAAACTCATAATAATTTCGAATTAACAAGATGACGCAACAGGAGATAACAAGAAGCGGGGGGCTCTCAAAAGACGTTAGCTTGTTAATTCATTTTCTACTTTACATAATATATATTATACGAAGTAGTCAAAAAACGAAAAAATCGATTGGAGATAAAGCTGCCACATTCATTTAATGGCAGTTATCGTCCAATCGTTTTTTGTTTGATGACGTGGATAACCAACTTACCCAGCAGCTTGCTCAAAATTATTTTCCGGTTGAGCTTGGGCACTCGCTTGATGATTATCCACTTTGACTTTTAAAACGTGTCTCTGAATGCGTTTCTCAAGCGGTGGTAATTTCATATAATCACCGTACAACCTGGTCAGATACGCATCATAATCTTTTAGAATTGGCACCTGCAAATTTTCAAACGGCACGGTAATTACCTGATTGAGTTCGTGTGGTTTGATGATTTCTTTGCCATATGCATATGGTGATGACATATTGGCTAATGTTAATTCTGGATGACCGTTATATTTGGTCATTAGATTGAATCGACTATTGTACAAATCAGTTAACGTCAAATGCGAATACTTGGAATCAATGACTTGGCCACGATACTGTTCCGGATAAAAGCGTTTTCTGATTTCGTTAAGAATAGCAGTTAACTGCTGTTGCTGAGACTGCTGCAGGTTGCGTTTATTCGGCATCCGGTCAAACGGAAACACGTCAATAAAAATCCCATTGCGCACTTTGGCTTCTTCACGGCCGTGTTCCAAAATTCGCGTTCCGTCGGCCATGACTTTGGCAAAATCATATTCGAATTGCGGATCAAGCCGGTTTTCTTCAACAAAATAGCCCGTTGACTGCAACTCAGCTGGTGCAACCTGCAGGAATTTTTCGAAATCCGTGCGCGACAATCCAATATCAATGTCGTCGTCCCACGGAATAAAACCATGATGACGGATAGCACCGATTGCGGAGCCTCCAGTCAAGAAGAATTGTAGATGATGTTTTGCGGCTACTGAAGCGACATTTGCTAAGATACCTAATTGAACTTTATGAATCAATTTCAGATCAACCATTCTAGAAGCCCCCCCTTAATTTTGTCGGTTGAGATATTGACATCGCCTTATGTTGATTAATACGATTAACTTATTATTCTAAACATTGTACCTGCTAGGTCAAAGATATTGCCTGAATATGCTATAATTAACTTAATAAAATACAGATTTTATTAAGTTACACTTATTTTAAAAACAGCCCCACCAAAATTCAAGTATTTTATCGATTAATTTAATTAAGGAGTTTAACATGAATCACGATCAATATTTACATCATAATCAGGAAATGCTGACCAAGATGCCTGATTATATCAACGAATACTATCTTGATAAGTCAACCGTACCGCTGTCCCCCGCGACTTTGTACCAATACCTAAACGAATTTCATCGCTTTTTTACCTGGATGATTGATGCTAATATCACCTCAGTCAATCAGACTAAAGATGTCCCGCTTTCAACGCTTGAACACTTCAAAAAACAAGACATGGAGCTTTACAAATCGTACTTATTGAATCGCGGTAAGCAAACGGCAGCCAACCCTCAAGGAACCATCTCTCACAGAACCGTTAACCGGTCTCTGAACGCACTTTCAGCGCTCTTTAGGTATCTGACTGAGGAAACTGAAAACGCCGATGGTGAGCCTTATTTCTACCGAAACGTGATGAAGAAAATCGCCTTGGTTCCCGATAACGAAACTTATCAAACTCGGGCAAATAACATTAAAGATCAATTAATGCTGGGAAATGTTGACGTTCAATTTCTCGATTTTATTCAAAATACCTATCCAACAACCATCAAAAATCCGCAAACACTGCACCGATATCAACGGGACCGGGAACGTGATACGGCAATTAATGCATTGATGTTTGGAACCGGCATCCGAGTTTCTGAACTTGCCAACGCGAACGTCTCAGATTTGAACTTGAAAAAAGCGACAATCTCTGTCCGTCGTAAAGGCGGCAAACGTGACTTGGTGCCGATCGCCGGTTGGGTGCTCCCCTATATTCAAGCTTACTTGGAGATCAGAAAAGATCGTTACCTGGCCACAAAAGACACCCCTGCCCTCTTTTTGACGAAAGGGGCAAAGGTGCCAAGGCGGATTTCAACTGCCACCGTTGAGCTATTAGTCGGAAAATATTCGCAGGCGTTTAATCATGTGCGAATTACACCACATAAGTTAAGGCACACACTGGCTTCCAAATTATATTTGGAGACTAATAATGAACATCTGGTCGCAACCCAACTTGGCCAAAGTTCAACGAATGCCACTGGGTTGTATACACACATCATTGACACAAAGCAGCGGCGCGCCCTTGATGGGTTGCATAAAACGAAGTGACGATTAAATTCCGTAATGGGGTTAGTAGAACATCCAGAATGCTTAGTATACTTTATCGTCATCGTATATGGGTTTGAAAGGCTTACCAGTCTTTAACGCTTGTCGCATTTGAATTAATGCGTCCCCAGCCATCCGGATAGGGAACGCTTCATGGAACTTCTCTTGGTAAGCGTCCATTAATTCTAACTTAGTCATCACTTCATAATTAGGTTTCATTGTTCAACATCTCCATTGCCAGTTATCTAAAATTTAGCAACCATCTAAAATCAATTATATTTAAAATATCTTTTTGTGATCCCTGATCTAAGTCAAAATACCCGAGGGTGCATTTTTTTGCTTGAATAATCCAATTTTTCATTACCAAACCAATGTTTTAACCTAACTGTACAAGGAGGTCCGGAACAAGACTAAAAGTGCGCCTACTCGTTTCTATTTTTTAGATAATCGTTGATTCTGATAGGCTTCCCACATTTTTGACTGAACTTTTGAGAAGGCCATTTTTGGAAACTGAGTCGTTTGAATCCACTTTCCTGGAAAATAACTCAAATCGGCTGTTGCTGACAAATCGCCTTCCAATAACGTAATCAGCCACTTTTGATGTGTAAAGGTGTGGCTCACGGTTTTGCCTGCAACCTTGTGGAGTTGAATTGACAGTTGGTAATCCGCTTGTAATTGCTTTTCCAAGCGTTGAATTAATTGTGCTTGAGAATCGGCTTTTTCTTTGATGAGTGCTTGTTGATCATACAACGGAAACATCCAAAAGTTTGGCAAAATGCCACTTGTCGGTCGTTTTTCGAGTAGATACCCCTTAGATGATCGAATGACGAGCCCGAAATAATTGTGAGGCACTGGTCGCTTCTTCTTGGTCTTAACCGGGTACTTGGACTCGATCCCATCCAAATACGATTGGTTAAAGGCTTTAACTGGTGAATTGCTGGAATCAAAATTCGTCGCAGTCATATAGCTGGCCCCCAAGTCCATAATTGCCTGGTTGAAGTCGCCAGGACGCTCTTTTGAAATCAGTCGGTTGATGACCGTTTCAAAGATTTTTCGTGTCTGTGGTTTGGCGATATCATCGTCAATTTCCAACAGCCTGGCAAACACCCGAAATGCGTTGCCGTCTACCGCTGCGACTGGCTGGTTAAAGGCAATGCTGGCAATCGCGCCGGCAGTATATGGGCCAATGCCACTTAAATCCTGCAGTTCGGACGCTGTTTCTGGCCAGTGACCATGGTAGTCATTCACCACTTGTTTGGCGGCTCTTTGTAAATTTCTCGCGCGAGAATAGTAGCCAAGGCCTTCCCAAGCCTTCATCAAATCCGTTTCGTCAGCCTCTGCCAAGGATTGAACCGTGGGAAATTGCTTCATAAACCGTAAATAGTACGGGATGACGGTTTGAACCTGGGTTTGCTGAAGCATGATTTCAGACACCCAAACGTGGTACGGATCGTGATCCTGTCGCCAAGGCAGATCACGTTTATGTTGGTCGTACCAGGTCAATAAAGTTGTTTGAAATGCGTTAATTTGATCTTGAGACCACTCAACCATCAGTTTCTCCTCTCACCAGACAACAAAAAGACAGCTTCCCCTTATGGAGAGTGGCTGTCCTGAAGCCATTATTGATGTTGCCAGTTTTTCTTGATGAATTTTTCTCGGCCGCCCATTTCTTCCATTTGGTAACGCAATGGGTTTTTCTTGTAAAAGTCCTGGTGTTCTTCTTCCGCTGGATAAAATGGCTTGGCATCTTCAATCGAAGTGACGATTGGCGCATCGAACTGTTCGCTATCAGCCAAGGCCTGCTTGGAAGCCTCGGCGATCTTTCGTTGTTCCTCATCCTTGACAAAAATAACCGGTCGATAGTTATCTCCGCGGTCTTGGAATTGCCCCATGGCATCCGTTGGATCGGTTTGATGCCAATAAATCTCAACCAACTGTTTGTAACTGATAACTTCCGGATCAAAAATAATCTTAACGGCTTCTGTATGTCCGGTCGTGTGACTGGCAACCTGCTCATAAGTTGGATTGGCCACGTGGCCGCCGGTATATCCCGAGATTACCTGTTTAATTCCGGGCATTGTGTCAAACGGCTTAACCATGCACCAAAAACAACCGCCTGCAAATATTGCTGTATCTTCCATTAATGGACACCTCAATTCAAATTTAGTTAAATAGTTGCCGATACTTTCCGTAGCCCTTGGCTTCTAGTTGATCAACCGGGATAAATTTAAGGGCTGCAGAATTGATACAAAAACGATGGCCACCAGCTTCTTTGGGGCCGTCGGAAAAGACGTGGCCCAAGTGGGAACCGGCTGTTTTGCTACGAACTTCTTCTCTAATCATGCCGTGGGATAAATCCATATGATTGTCGATGTTATTTTGATCAATTGGCTTGGTAAATGATGGCCAACCACAACCGGCATCGTATTTATCAGTCGACGAAAATAGTGGCTCGCCACTCACGACATCAACATAAATGCCATCTTGGTAAAAGTCGTCATACTCACCACTAAAAGGCGCTTCCGTCGCTTTTTGCTGGGTGACCGCGTATTGTTCCGGTGTTAACTTGTTTTTAAGGTCTTCTTTATCCATTTTAAACCCTCCATCACGAGCTTATTAAATTGCACACAACTTAATCTCTCACTCATTATAAGGATTTTGATAATGAATGTAAACAAAAACGGTCATAACCAATCATTAATTAGTCATAACCGCACAATGTTTCAAATTAGCTTAAGGCGTCAGTCAACGGTGGCACAACTTGTTTCTTACGGGAAACAACGCCTGGAAGCGATACGGTGTTATTGCTGATTTTAGCGTTGAATGCTTTTTCAACAGCTGAAATCGGATCACCCACAACCAGCATCTTAGAATCACTGTTTAAGACGTTGGTAATCAATACTAGGAATAAATCATAGCCCTTGTCAGCAGATTCTGCTTTCATGGCTTTTTCAATATCGTCTTTACGAGCATCAATTTCGCTGAATTCAACGACGTTGATTTGATCGATTCGAACACTCTTACCACCCATGGTGAATGATTTGGCATCCTGATCGATTAATTCCTGGTCGCTTTTTGCAGATACGTTGGTGCCGGCTTTAAGCATCTCAACACCGTATTTTTCGTAGTCGATATCGGCAATTTCAGCTAATGTCTTAACGGCAATCTTGTCTTCTTCAGTTGTCGTTGGTGACTTCAGCAATAAAGTATCTGAAATAATTGCTGAGAGCATCAATCCTGCTAATTGAACCGGAATTTCAATCTTATTTTCATCAAACATCTTAACGATAATTGTACTGCAGCAGCCAACTGGTTCGGCACGGTAGTACAGTGGTTGATCAGTCTGGAAGTTTGAAATTCGGTGGTGATCAACGACGTGAGTGATGGTTAAATCTTTGATGTCGCTGACACTTTGCTGAAATTCGTTATGGTCAACCAGCATGACTGAGTCAACCTCATTTTTAGCGGTTTTGATGATTCGAGGAGTTGGTTCATCAAAATAGTTCAATACAAAGGCGGTTTCTGGACTAGGTTCGCCCAAAGCAACTGCTTCAGTATCATATCCTAATTGGTTTTGAAGGTACGAAAATGCTTTGGCAGCAACAATTGCATCTGTATCTGGACTTTGGTGACCAAAAACTAATTCTTTACTCATTAAAATTATCTCCTTTGAGTTTATGATTTATTTTCCCAAGCGGGTTAAATAATCTTTTTCAGCAAGAAATTCATCGAACTTTTCCAAGAAGCGTTCAATTCTTGGAATTTCGTTTTTCTTGTTACGGTAAACAAAATTCAAATCAAATTTGACCTTTGGCTCCAATTCAGTTACCCAAATATCGTCATCGGTCAACTTCTTCAAATCGATGTTGAGCATAAATGAATTTGGTAAAGCGGTGTTGGTGTGAGAATTAATCGCAAATTTCAAGATTTGTTCGGGCATCGTGTAACGTGCGGCCACCTTTGGCCAATCAACCATTTGATTCTTGAACGCTTCATGAAGCGTTTGGTTCAAATAGTAATCCTGTGGGTACATCACCCAAGGGCGATCGTTGACATCCTTTAGGCGAACACGCTTTTTCTTTGCCAAGCTGGGATTGTGATGAATAAACAACAAATCATCTGAAATGATCTTCTTGGAACTGTATGGTTTCCAATTCTTGATCGATTCATCAGGCAAATACATGATGGCCAAATCGATGCGGTTGTTTTCCAAGCTTTCCCAGATTTCTTTTCTGGTTAACATATGGAAATTAATTTCCAAATCCGGATTGTCTTTGTACAATTCCAGCGCGAAATCTTCGAATACCTTTGTCTCAATTGATGCCAGGATTCCAAGATTAACCTGGCCGGTTGTTGAACTGGTGGTTTGTTGAATTTGGTCGTTGGCATCGTTTAACAAATCATAAATCTCACGGGTTGTCTTTAACATAATCAAACCTGCATCAGTCAGGCGTAATTTCTTGCCGACCGAATAGAACAATGGCGTCCCCATCGTCTTTTCAAGCTTCTTAATCTGTTGGGTCAGTGCCGGTTGGGTAATCCCCAAGATCTGAGCCGCCTGAGTGTAGTTCATGGTTTCAGACAACTGGAGAAAATACGACAATGTCTTCGATGCGAAAATATTTTCCTGAGTGGTTTTCATTCAGTCTCTCCTTATCGGTCACATAGACCATTAAATAATTAACAGGATACTGCTATTATGATAATTCTTATTACAACCACAATCAATTGATATGATAAAAATTTAATCAATTGATAAGTCTGTCAATTTTGGCCGGATGGAAACGGGTGTCCCTTCACTGTCAACATCAATGACAAACGAGCCATTGGAGTATCTGCCGCCAAACGAATAGTCGGCTGGCAAAATATCATGAATACGATGATGGTCGGTCCGCACCTCAAGTGGTTGGTCATCATTTTCGATCGTGCAAAAATCAACAATCCGATGGGAATTGCTCTTTAGCTCGCGTAGAATCATGACACCTTTTCGTGCCCTGGAAGTGGCAGGAATTTCTTTGATGGCCAGCTTCTTGAACGAACCGCGCTGAGTCACAAGGGCAATCACACTGTTTTCGTTGACCAGTTGTAGATTGGTAACCTTATCATCACCACGGAGCCCCATTGATTTTACGCCGGTTGTGCGTCCGCCGTTAACTGGAACTGCGTTAACATCAAAGCGAAGCGCCAAGCCGTTTTTAGAAATCAGGAGTAATTGGCCGGCAGCTTCCGGCGTTGGCAGATACTCGATTGAAACAACTCGAGAATCCGGTGTTTTTAACTTTTCATAGGTATAAGCGTGTTTCTTGTACGTTCGTCCTGGCGTCAAAGATTCAAAACCGGTTTGCTTAATGTGCCCATCATCGGTGGCAATTAGGAAAGTGCCGTTTTCTTTGAGTGAATTAAAGGCATACGTCCCGATAATTTCTTCATCAGGATCCAGACCAATGGTTTGCGAAATATGCTCGCCGGTCTCTTTCCACTTGGCATCAGCGATTTCAAACACTGGCCGATAAATCAGGTTCCCTTTGTTGGTGAACATAAACAAGTGATCGCGGGCATTTAACTGCTCCATAAAAATTGGGTAGTCTTCGTCTTTGAGTCCGTCATCGGAAGTCGAGGCCTTGTATGAACGAATGCTGCTTCGTTTAATGTACCCATCGTGGCTGACCATGACAACGACATCTTCATCGGGAACCAACACGTCTGTATTGATTTTGATATCGGAGACCTCAGCTTGAATTTCGGTCCGTCTTGCATTCCGATAGGTTTTCGCCAGGGCTTTTAATTCGTTGGCCAAGACACGGTTAAGCTCCTTAGGATTGTCGAGAATCTTGTTGAACTTGTTAATTTCATCGGAGAGATGTTTGTGCTCATTTTCAAGTTCAGTGACATCTGTGTTCGTTAAACGATAAAGTTGTAAGGCGACAATCGCATCTGATTGCTTTTCAGAAAAGCCATATTCCTTAACCAAATTATCGCGGGCATCCTTGCGGTTTTTGCTGGCGCGGATGGTTTTGATAACCTTATCTAAAATGGACAACGCATGAATCAGCCCTTCGACAATGTGTTGCCGGTCCTGGGCTTTCTTCAAGTTATACTGGGTTCGTTTTTTGATGACTTCCTGTTGAAATTCCAGGTAAGCCACCAATATCTTTTTAAGCGACAGCCGTTCTGGCCGCATGTGAGAAATTGCGACCATGTTGAAGTTATAGGAGACTTGTAGATCGGTATTCTTGAATAAGTAGTTCAAAATCCCGGTTGAGTCGACGTCGCGTTTTAATTCGATGACGATGCTCAAACCGTTTCGATCACTTTGATCACGGACTTCAGAAATACCGTCAACCTTTTTGTTCAAACGAATTTCGTCAATCCGTTTTACTAATTGGGCCTTATTCACCTCATAAGGGATTTCGGTAATCACAATTTGAGATTTATTGCCCTTCAGCGGTTCGATTGACGTTCTTGACCGAACAACAATTTTGCCATGACCCGTCTCGTAAGCCTTTTTGATTCCGTCAATGCCCTGAACGATCGCGCCGGTTGGAAAATCAGGCCCCTTAACAAACTGCATCAGGTCATCCAAAGTCGCGTTCGGGTTCTTTTGAAGATATAAAATAGCGTCGATGACTTCTCCCAGATTATGCGGCGGAATGTCCGTGGCGTATCCGGCAGAAATTCCGGTTGAGCCGTTGACCAGTAAGTTCGGGAATCGTGCAGGTAAAACGACCGGTTCATACTCAGTATCATCGAAGTTCAATACCCAATCAACGGTATCCTTTTCAATATCCCGCAGCATTTCACTGGCAATTTTACTCAGGCGAGCTTCGGTATACCGCATCGCTGCAGGCGGATCGCCATCCATTGAACCGTTGTTACCATGCATTTCAATTAACGGTTCTCGAACCTTCCAGTCCTGGCTCATTCGAACCAGCGCTTCATAAATTGAACTGTCCCCGTGGGGATGAAAATTACCCATGACGTTTCCGACGGATTTTGCGGATTTACGAAAGGCCTTATCAAAGGTGTTGCCATCCTTATTCATCGCATATAAAATCCGTCGCTGAACAGGCTTTAACCCATCTCGAATATCAGGGAGAGCCCGTTCTTGAATAATGGATTTGGAATATCGGCTGAATCGTTCACCCATCACGTCTTCGAGGGTTAAACTTTCAATTTTACTCATTTTTTAGTCGCGCCCCCTAATCGTTTGTGTTATCTAAAATACTGCCGTCTTCTTCGAGGTTAAATTTGACGTTGTGCTCAATCCATTTTCGCCGTGGTTCAACCTTGTCGCCCATTAACGTGGTTACCCGCTTCTCAGCTAAGGCTGCATCATCAATTCGAACTTGGATGAGCGTTCTGGTATCAGGATTCATGGTGGTTTCCCAAAGTTGATCGGCGTTCATTTCACCCAGTCCCTTAAATCGTTGGAGACTGTATCCCTTACCAAAGGTTTTGGAAACCTGATTGAGCTCTTCGTTGGTCCAAGCATATTGAACCTTCAGCTTCTTACCGGCACCTTTTTGCAGCTTATATAGCGGTGGTAGGGCAATAAACACCCGGCCATTGTCGATCATTGGCCGCATGTATTTGTAGAAGAAAGTTAACAATAAAATCTGGATATGGGCACCATCATCATCGGCATCGGTCATAATGATAATTTTATCGTAATTGGCGTCGTCAATGTTGAAATCAGCACCCACTCCAGCGCCAATTGTATAAATCATCGTGTTAATTTCTTCGTTTTTCATAATTTCGGGAAGCTTGGCCCGTTCGGTGTTCAAGACTTTCCCTCGAAGCGGCAAAATTGCCTGATAACGACGATCTCGGCCCTGTTTGGCGGATCCACCGGCTGAATCTCCTTCGACTAAGAAAAGCTCATTGCGGCTATAATCCTTTGATTGAGCCGGGGTCAATTTTCCTGAAAGCAGTCGTTCTTGTTTCTTATGACGTTTGCCACTCCGGGTTTCATCACGGGCTTTACGGGCAGCCTGTCTGGCTTGGCGGGCTCTTAGCGCTTTGTGGACCAGCGTTTGGGCAAACTCGCCGTTTTCCATCAAATAGTAACCCAGCTTCTCGCTGACAACGTTGTCAACGATGGAACGGGCTTCTGGCGTTCCCAGCTTTTCCTTGGTTTGGCCTTCAAATTGAAGAATTTCTTCTGGAATCCGCAATGAGAGAACGACCGATAAACCTTCCCGGACGTCGCTTCCGTCAAGATTCTTATCTTTTTCCTTGAGCATGTTGACTTTGCGGGCATAATCGTTGAAAGCCTTCGTCCAGGCACTTCTTAATCCGGCTTCATGGGTTCCACCGTCTTTGGTGCGGACGTTATTGACGAAAGACAACATGGTTTCGGAGTAGCCGTCGTTATACTGAGCGGCAACCTCAACTTCCACGCCTTCGCTCTTACCATCAAAGTACATGACATCGCCCAGCGTGTGTTTGTCCTCGTTTAAATACTGGACAAATTCCTTGATGCCTTCCTCATAGTGAAAGACTTCTTCTTGCTCCTGATCGGTTCGTTCATCGGTCAGCGTAATCTTGGTCCCTTTCAAAAGAAAGGCTGACTCCCTGAGCCGTTCGGAAAGAATGGAAAAATTATAAACGGTGCTGGTAAAAATCGTCGGATCCGGCTTGAATGTCAGCGTCGTCCCACTATGGTCGCGGGTCTTGCCCAACTTTTTTAATGTGCCAACCGGATGGCCGCCATTTTTAAAATCTTCTTCGTACTTATAGCCATCACGAACGATGACCACTTTGAGCCAAGTTGACAAGGCATTAACAACACTGGCACCAACCCCATGTAGTCCACCGGAAGTTTTGTAGCCGCCCTGGCCAAATTTTCCACCTGCGTGAAGCATCGTCAAAATCACTTCAGGAGTTGGTTTCCCTGAAGCGTGCATTCCAACTGGCATTCCTCTTCCGTGGTCAACAACGGTAATGCTGTTGTCTTTATGAATTGTAACTTGGATTTCGTCCCCGTAACCGGCCAAGACTTCGTCGACAGCATTATCAACGATTTCATACACAAGATGATGTAATCCGCGTGAGTCTGTGGAACCGATATACATTCCGGGACGCTTTCTAACTGCGTCGAGTCCCTCAAGAATTTGAATCGAGGAATCATCATATTTTTGCTTTTGCTTTACCATTCGTTATGACTCCTTTTTTTGCAATCTACTTCATAATAACCTAATTTTGCGGTTATGGAAACGAAATTTTGTTGGCGCAATGCAATTATCATGCTAGAATTAAAAACGCTATGAAGTTTATTAAGCTTGATTACTGTGAGGTTTAGGATGATTAACAATGTTGAACAAGTTATATTAATGTTAGTGGCGGCTTATTTATTGGGATCAATTCCCAGCGGTGTGTGGATCGGCAAAGCTTTCTTTCACATCGACATTCGACGACACGGTTCCGGAAATATCGGAACGACCAATACCTATCGGGTTTTAGGCCCAATTGCCGGAACCGTTGTCATGGCCCTGGATATTTCAAAAGGTGCCGTGGCAACCCTGCTGCCAACTTTTTTTCACGTTTATACCATCAGTCCACTGGTATTTGGACTGGCCGCAATTTTAGGCCATACCTTCTCAATTTTTGATAAATTCAAGGGTGGCAAGGCGGTCGCTACCAGTGCAGGGATGCTTTTAGCCTACAAACCGGCCTTTTTCTTTTTGGCACTCGCAATTTGGGTTTTGGTAATCCTTTTGACCAGCATGGTGAGCCTTGCCAGTATGGTTGGTTTTACCTTAACGACCATCGCAATTTTTTTCACCCACGATGTTTTTTTAAGCATTCTGGCTGCAATCCTCACCGTCTTTATTTTCTACCGTCACAGGGCCAACATCAGTCGTATTCGAAACGGTACCGAAAGTATGGTGCCGTTTGGGCTCGGTCACCTGTTACGGCAGAAAAAAGAAAATAATTAACTGACGATTAATTTAACTAAAAACGAGTGATTCTTTAATCGGAATCACCCGTTTTTTTGACTCACTATTATTAAATTAACCTGATTTGTCTAAAAGAAACTGATTTGGTACTTCCCCGCAAACGCGTGGCGCCCGGCTAATTTGTTAATGGCAAATTTATCTGCCAGCTTGCCATTGGCGTCCACCGTATCTGCCAGTCCCCACCAAGGTTCGATGCAGGCAAATGGGGCCTTCTTTGGATAAGGTGACCAGATGCCGACGTAAGGTGCGTTTTCCACGGTGAGCGAAACTCCGTGATCGTTGACGCTGGATGCCAGCATGACGGTTGTTTCCTGACGATTAAGGTCAAGGACAATTGCATCGCTATTAAACAGCTCGTGGTTCAAAGATAGCGGCTTGGTTAGGTCAATCTCCCGACGATCGTTAGGATCGCTGTACGGCGGTTTTAACGGTATCTGAGAGTATGCCTTCTTTGGTGCAACCCGCACAAAGTAATCTTCAAAGCTGCCGGCATCTTCGACCAGGGGAATATTAAACCCGGGATGAGCACCAATTGAAAAAAGCAGTGTTTCGGAAGTTGGGTTTATAACGTTTAAGCTAACATTTAAGCTGTGGTCCACCAGTTCGTAAATCACCCGCAATTCAAATTTGAAAGGATAGTTCACCAGGGTTTCTTCATTTGATTTCAAGACCAGAGACACTTTGGTCGGTAATTGAGATTCAACCGCAAATGTGTGATCACGGGCAAATCCGTGTTGTGTCATGTCGTACGTCCTTGAATTAAATTGGTATTGGTTATCTTTAAGTCGACCAACAATTGGAAACAAAATGGGGGCGTGGCGTTTCCAGTACGTCGGATCTGCCTGCCAAATGTACTCGATACCCTCCGAATCCTTGACACTGGTTAATTCGGCGCCCAACTCGTTGATTAAAACGGTTAAATACTGATTCTTTAATGTAATCATCCTGCCATCTGCCTCCAAGTATTAAAGAATGTAACGCGAAAGATCTTTATTTTGAGCGAGCTTGCCGACTTTATCGTCTACATACTTCTCAGTAATCGTGATATCGCCCATCTGCATGTCAGGTCCCTCGTATAAAATATCTTCGAGCAGCTTTTCAAGAATTGTGTGCAGGCGACGGGCACCGATATTATCGGTGTTGTGGTTGACGTCAGTCGCAATTTCAGCAATTCGGTTGATCGCTTCGATGGTAAAGGTCACTTTAATATTATCCGTTCCAATCAAAGCCATGTATTGCTTGGTTAACGAATTGGTTGGTTCAGTCAAAATACGCACAAAGTCGTCTTTGGTCAAATCTTTGAGTTCCACTCGAATTGGGAAACGGCCCTGCAGTTCAGGAATTAAGTCGGATGGTTTATTTTCAGCAAAGGCTCCTGAGCCGATAAACAACATGTGATCGGTATTGACTGCCCCATATTTGGTGTTGACTTGAGACCCTTCAACGATTGGCAGAATGTCTCGTTGAACACCCTCGCGAGAAACTTCACCGCTGTTTTGAGATCTGCCGGCGGCAATCTTATCAATTTCGTCAATGAAAATAATCCCGGTATTTTCAGCGCGAACGATGGCGTTGTGATATAAATCAGCCTTGTTAATCAGTGCTTCAGAAGCCTGACGAGTCAAAATTTCGCGGGCTTCACTGACGGGAACCGTTCGCTTGATCTTCTTCTTGGGCATCAAACCGGATAAGGTATCGTTTAAATCAATGCCCATTTGATTGAGCATCGTATTTTGACCGGACAGTTGTTGGGAAGGATCGTCCATTTCAATTTCGACTTGGTCATTTTCAAGTAAGCCGGCGTGTAGTCTTTCGGCAACTGACATTCGTTTTTCACGGACATCGTCGGTGACTTCTTCTTGGTCGGTATTGTCTTGAGTGGGCGCCTGACCGTTTTGAAGTTGGCTGAACATATTCATCAGATTTTGCATTTCATTTTGGCGATTTTCTTTTTTCTTTGCTGGGACCAAGAGCTTGACTAATTCATTGTTGGCCTTTTTTTCGGCTTCCACGTGAACTTGTTTGTATTGATCAGCCCGCTCAAGTTGAATCGCATTTTCAACCAAGTCGCGAACCATTGATTCAACATCGCCACCAACATAGCCGACTTCGGTAAATTTGGTTGCTTCAACTTTAACAAACGGTGCATTAACGATTTTGGCCAACCGACGGGCAATTTCTGTTTTCCCGACACCGGTGGGTCCAATCATTAACAAGTTTTTAGGTGAAATTTCATCCTGCATCTCTTTGGATAATTGCATTCGGCGGTACCGGTTGCGTAAGGCGACGGCGACCGCTTTTTTAGCGTCGTTTTGGCCGACAATGTACTGGTCCAAAACTTCGACAATTTCTTTAGGTGTTTGAGTAGATTCTGTCAATTTTAAATTCCTCTCTATAATTCTTCAGAAATGACGTTTTGGTTGGTGAAGATGTCAATGTTTCCGGCAATGTGAATGGCAGCTTCGGCAATTTCTCTGGCACTCATATTTTGAGCATGATGTTTCATTGCGGTTGCTGCGGCCAGCGCAAAGTTGCCACCAGATCCAATTGCTAAAATATCATCGTCCGGTTCGATGACTTCACCTTGGCCTGATACTAAGAGCAGGTCCTTGTCGTTCATCACAATCAGCAAAGCTTCGAGTTTTTGAAGTTGTTGATCACCGCGCCACTCTTGAGCAAGTTCAACTGCGGATCGTTTTAAGTCACCGTCAAATTGACTCAGCTTTTTTTCAAACCGTTCTTCCAAGTTGAAGGCATCGGCAACACTGCCGGCAAACCCAACAACAACCTGGTTATTGTAAATCCGGCGAACCTTGTGTGCGGTTCCCTTCATAATGACTTTTTCACCCATAGTGACCTGACCGTCCCCGGCCATTGCGAGATGTCCGTTGTGACGAACGGCGACGATGGTGGTTGCTTCAAATTTGATTGGCATAATATACCCCTTTTTAATTAGATTTTAACGAATCATTATTCCGTGGGAAGTACTTCTTATAATCATTCATTAAATGTGATTTTGTGACGTGTGTGTAAATTTGGGTTGTTGATAGGCTGCTGTGGCCCAAAAGTTCTTGTACCGACCGCATGTCGGCGCCATTATTGAGCATTTCAGTCGCAAACGTGTGGCGCAGCATGTGGGGATGAATTTTAGTGGTGAGACTACTTTTTTGGACGATCTCATCCATGATGTATTCAATTCCCCGAGCGGTCAGTGGCCGACCGTAATGATTGACGAACAGAAACGAATGGACCTGCTTGTATTTGGCCATAATTTGCGTTCTGCCGTCTGTTAACCAGGCTTCAATTGCATTTTGCGCGTATTCACCAAACGGGACATAGCGCTGCTTATTGCCCTTTCCGGTGACCAATATGGTTCGGTTGTCCAAATCAATGTCGTTTAATTGAATCCCAGCGCATTCACTCACCCGAATCCCAGTCGCATACAACGTCTCTAATACCGCCAAGTTACGAAGTCCAAGCCGTTTATCCGAATTTTGCTTGGCGCCGTCAAACAATGCCCGCATTTCATCCTGATATAAAAATCGGGGTAATCTGCGATTGTTGGTCTTTAGATGAACGTATTCGAAAGGATTGTTGCTGATAACGTCGCTTTTGACCAAGAAGGCATAAAAGGACTTTAAGGCTGAAACTTTTTGGGCGATTGAATTTCTGGCGTATTGTTTTTCGTATAAATGCGTCAGAAATGACTCAACATCAAAAGCGTCGACTTCGGTCAATTGCTTTTGATCCTCTGGAACTTCCGCAATAAAATCAACAAAGTCCGAAATGGCTTGCTGATACGCTTGGATGGTATCCGCAGAATAGTTGCGATCACTTTTGAGATACTTCAAATACCAGTTAATATTTTTTTGATCCTTAGTTAACTCAACCATAGCCACCATCCTCAACAATGTAATCGCGTACAAGCACTATTACCATGATAGCAAATAAACGCCGGATGTGCTGATAATTACCTATTTTTTCGTTAATTCATTCATAAAAAATGAATTAGCGTTATTCTAGCGAATATCCGCTGATTGAACCAGAAATCTGGTGAGTCTTTATCAGAAATTAACCTTTTAAAATTTAATAAATCCTATAAGTAAATACAAAAAAAGATCGAATCAGAAAATCTGATCCAACCTTTTTGTTGTGATTACGAACGTGCACGAAGTGAGGCCCGAATACGAGCAGCCTTACCTTGCAAGTCACGTAAGTAGTAAAGCTTGGCACGACGAACGTGACCTTGTCTTACAACTTCAATTTTTTCTACTCGTGGTGAATGAAGTGGGAAAATACGTTCAACACCAACACCGTTACTTACTTTACGAACAGTGTAGGTTGCTTGAATGCCTGAACCCTTACGTTTGATAACAACGCCTTCAAACAACTGGATACGTTCTCTGGTACCTTCGACAACCTTAACGTGAACCTTCACAGTATCTCCAGCACGGAAATCAGGAATGTCATTACGTAGTTGCTTTTCATTGATGCTTTCGATCAATTGATTTTGTCGCATAAACAAATCTTCCTTTCACTAACATTCATTATCTTGTATGACAGCGGAATGTTGTTTTGCGGCTTGCGCCAAAAATTAGTGTACCACAATTATGACTTGTCTGTAAAGGTGTTTTTCTTGTCAGCTGCATTGGCAGCCTGGCGTTCTTCCTCTTCGATTCGAACATCGGCAAGCAGCTTTTTTTGCGTGCTGGTTAATCTTCGATGGTCGATCAAATCCGGTCGGCGCAAGTAAGTCCGCCTTAGGGCTTCTTTTTGATTCCACAGGGCAATCTTTTTGTGATCCCCGTTCATCAACACCTCAGGAACTTTCATTCCTCTAAACTCAGCTGGACGCGTGTATTGGGGTTCTTCCAACAGACCGGTTGAAAATGATTCCTCGACACTGGATTGGTTGTTGCCCAAAACGCCGGGGATGAGACGCGAAATTGCGTCGATCATCACCATTGCGGGTAATTCGCCACCAGTCAAAATGAAATCGCCCAATGAGTATTCGTCGGTCACAATCGATCGAATCCGTTCATCGTAACCTTCGTAGTGACCACAAATAAATGTCAGATGTTCGTCATGTGATAACAGCTCGGCATCTTGTTGCTTAAATGGTTTTCCGGCCGGATCCATTAAGATCACCTTGCCCTTTGGATAACCAGCAGCCTCAGCCACCTGTTTAGTGTGATCATAGGCGTCTAAAATCGGTTGGGCCTGCAGCAGCATACCCGCACCACCGCCAAATGGGTAATCATCCACGTGACGATGCTTATCTTTGGTGAATGCTCGAAAGTTGGTGACGTTCAGATCAACAATGTGATTTTCAACCGCCTTGCCAATAATTGAATCGTGCATTGGGGCAGTAAACATTTCCGGAAATAAGCTTAAAACATCAATTCTCATTCGTCCAAGCCCTCCGGAACGTCAGCTGTAACGGTTCCTGAATCCAGATTGACGTCAATAATGACAGAATCAATCTTTGGTAATAAAAGATCCTTTTGGTTAGCCCGTTCCACGACCCAAACGTCATTGGCCCCAGGAGACAGGATTTCCTTAATCGTCCCGATTGGATGGCCATCAGTGTCAACGACCGTTAAGCCAATAATCTGATGATAGTAATACTCGCCCGGTTTGAGGTCATCATTGGAAAGACTACTGTCGTCAATCTTTAATTCTGATGGTTTTAAGTATTCAACGTCATTAATGGATGGGTGATCTTTAAAATGCAGGAGTATAAAGCCCTTGTGCTTTCGAACGCCATCAATAACCAACGTGACTAAACCGGACTTATTAGGTAGTTTTGCGTAAACTGTATTGCCAATTTTGAACCGTTTATCAGGAAAATCAGTCGTCGAGATCACCCGAACCTCTCCCTTTAAGCCTTGAGTATTGACAATTTTTCCAACGTTATAATAATCCATCAACTATTTCCTCCAGCTTTATTCATCGTAGTTTTAGAACAAGAAAAAAGGGCCTAAACAAAACAAACGTTTCGCTTAAGAACCCTTATTGCTTCTCATCGTCGACGATCAAACGAGCTTTCTTTTGGCCCTCAATCGGAACACTGTAAACAATTGTTCTGATTGTTTGAATCACGTGGCCATGCTTTCCAATAATTCTACCAATGTCATCTGCGTTCAAACGTAAATGATATTCCATAAAACGATCGGATTCGTTATGCGAAATCTCAATATCCTTAGGATAATCAACTAACGGTGAGATAATCTTATTAATTAAACCATCAATACTTGTCATGATGATAATCACTCACTTACTTTTTTGAGTATTTAGCTTCGTGATATTTCTTCATAATGCCGGCATCTGATAAGATGTTACGAACAGTATCAGATGGTTGGGCACCATTGTTTAACCAGTTCATGATTGATTCTTCTTCAAGAGTCACCTTGGCTGGTTGAGTTAATGGGCTGTAAGTACCAACGTTTTCGATGAAACGGCCGTCACGAGGACTACGTGAATCGGCAACAACGATACGGTAATATGGACGCTTCTTTGAACCCATGCGCTTTAAACGAATCTTAACTGACATGCTTTTACCTCCTGTAATGTTTTAACGATTAATAATATACCAGTAATTTGAATGGTTGTAAAGGTTTTTTTCTTTACACCGTCAAAATGGCTTGGCTATTGATAACTTGTGGTTTCTTTTAAGCAAATAATTGGTGTATTAGTGTTAAATCTTGTCAGAAAATTACTTGCGCTTCCGTTTTTTCTTTAACCGGCGCTTTTTATTTTTCTTCATCTTGCGGCTAAACTGTTTCATCGCCAGCTTGGACATTTTACCGCCCATTCCGGTACTGTTCATCATGTTTTCCATTCCGGACATATTGCCTTTCGACACCTTGTTCATCATGGTCTTCATTTGGCTGAACTGTTTAATCATTCGATTGACTTCTTGAACTGGCCGACCAGACCCTCGGGCAATTCGACGTCGTCTAGACGGATTTAAAACATCTGGATCGGTTCGTTCCTGATCGGTCATTGAATAAACAATTGCTTTGAGATGTTCAATATCTTTGGGATCCATGTTGGCATTTTTGAGGGCTGGATTATTAGCCATCCCAGGAATCATTTTCATGATTTCATCCAGTGGGCCCATTTTCTGAATTTGACTTAGCTGATCAAGAAAATCGTTGAAGTCAAAGGTATTCTCCTTGATTTTTTCCGAAAGTTCCTGAGCTTGTTTTTCGTCATATTCTTGCTGCGTCTTTTCGATAAGTGAAAGCATATCACCCATCCCCAAGATTCGAGAAGCCATTCGGTCAGGATAAAAGACGTCCAAATCGGTCATCTTTTCACCTTGACCAACAAACTTGATTGGCTTGTCGGTCACTGCTCGAATTGAAAGCGCGGCACCACCACGGGTATCGCCATCCAACTTGGTTAAAACCACACCGGTAACGTCCAACGTCTTGTTGAAACCTTCGGCGGTTGCAACGGCATTTTGACCCGTCATGGCATCAATTACCAACAGAATTTCGTCAGGACTGACGGCTTTCTTGATGTCGCTTAATTCGCCCATCAATTTCTCGTCGATCTGAAGACGACCGGCGGTATCAATAATCACGTAGTCGTTGTGGTCTTCTTTGGCTTTTTCAACCCCACGTTTGGCAATTTCAACCGGATCAACATCCGTTCCGAGCTGAAAAACGGGTACGTCAATTTGTTGTCCGACCGTCTGTAATTGGTCAATGGCAGCTGGTCGATACACATCATCGGCAATTAACAGTGGCCGCGCATTTTGTTCATTTTTTAATTTTAATGCTAATTTACCGGCAGTTGTCGTCTTACCAGCACCTTGAAGCCCCGACATCATAATGATTGTTGGGATCTTCTCGGATTTGTTGAGGGGAACGGCTTCTTCCCCCATGGTCTTGGTTAATTCTTCATCGACAATCTTAACGATTTGTTGAGATGGATTTAAGCCTTCCAGCACCTTGGCACCGTTGGCACGTTCTTCCACGGTCTTGACAAAGTTTCTGACGACCTGGAAGTTAACATCGGCCTCGAGTAAAGCCAGACGGATTTCTCGCATGGTTGCCCGCAAATCTGCTTGCGAGACCTTGCCCTTGCCACGTAACGTTTTCATGGCATTTTGTAAACGTTCGGTTAATCCTTCAAAAGCCAATTAATTCACCACTTTCATTGTTCTTCAGTTGTTTCGAGATTGCTGATCATTGAATTCAGCTTTTCGTCTTTAGGATAGTTTTGTTCGACGTATGATTGGATCTGGTCCAACTTGTCATTGCGATCGACAAAGCTGTGGTACAAGTTGAGCTTATCTTCGTATGCTTGGAGGATTTTCTCCGAGCGGCGAATGTTATCGTAAACGGCTTGCCGGCTGACGTTATATTCTTCAGCAATTTCTCCAAGTGAGTAATCGTCAGCATAGTACAGTTCGATATAATTCGCCTGCTTCTTGGTTAACAGCGGTTCATAAAATTCGAACAACGAGTTAATGTAATTATTTTTCTCAAGTTCCATGTCGACGCGCTCCTTTGAGACTCGATACGTAATATAGATTACCGATTTATACAACTTCAGTCAATGTTTATTGTGAGAAGGCTATTCTGAAATCAATCCTTTAAACAGCCCATAGACAAAGTCGTTTGGATCAAACGGCTTTAGATCAGTGACCTTTTCACCCAGGCCGACGTATTTGACTGGCAGATGGAGCTCACTTCTAATTGCCAAAACAATTCCACCACGAGCAGTTCCGTCCAACTTGGTGAGCACAATTCCAGTAACGTCAGTAGCTTCTTTGAACATTTTGGCTTGGGTCATCGCGTTTTGGCCAGTTGTTGCGTCCAACACCAAAAGGACTTCGTGAGGGGCTTCAGGAATTTCACGGGTCAAAATCTTCTTCATCTTGCTTAATTCGTTCATCAAGTTGACCTTATTTTGAAGTCTTCCGGCCGTGTCGACCATCAAGATATCATAGTTCTCATCCCGGGCCTTTTTAACAGCATCAAATACAACCGATGCCGGATCACTCTTGGCCTTTCCTTTAACGATGTCAACACCGTCTCGTTCTGCCCAAACGTTTAGCTGTTCGATGGCCCCCGCTCTGAAAGTATCGGCGGCAGCCAGGACAACTTTTTTACCCTGCTGTTTGTACATATTGGCCATTTTACCAATGGTTGTCGTTTTACCGACGCCGTTGACACCAACAAATAAAATAACGGTTGGGCCGCTTTTGGCCATGTTAATCTCGGCGTTTTCGCCGTTACCGGCCTTATCGTATAAATCAATCAGCTTTTCAACAATCACGTTTTGAACATCTTTGGGTTTCTTGGCGTTTTGAAGCTTAACCTCATCACGTAATTCATCAGCGATTCTCATAGATGTTTCAAAGCCAACGTCTGATTCAATCAGCATATCTTCCAGATCATCAAAAAATGATTCATCGACATGTCGAAAATTAGCCAACAAGGCATTTAATTTGGCGCCAAATGACGAACGGGACTTTTCCAGACCCTTTTCATACTGCCGCGTAGTTGATTCTGGCTTTTCTTCGACAGCATCCGGGACGGATTTGTCCTCAGGCTCAGCGCCCGTGGATTCTTCCGGGGCTTTCTCTGTTAGCGATTCATCCTCAGACTCATGGTTGGCTATCTTTGGTTCAGCCTTTTCAACAGACTGTGGTGCTTGCTTGGAATCATCAGGCGTTTCTGGCTCACTCGGCTGCTGTTGCACGGGTTCTTCAGCTTGTGATTCTTTAGGCTCAGTCGGTTCGGCTGGTGTTTCGGATTGAGTTTGGTCGACATCAGTGGTCGTTGAACCTTGGTCCGCATCTGCTTGCTTTGATGGCTCATCAGTTGTTGACTGATTTTCTTGAGTCGTTGATGCATTGTCTTGATCCTGCTTTGACTCAGCTGGTTCTGCTGTTTTTTTGATTTCTTCTTCATTTTTCTTGGAACGACGTTTAAATATATCAAAAAGACCCAATTAACTCACCTCTGTTTTTAAATTATCCAAATTAACGGTTACGACTTTTGAAACACCAGACTCCTGCATGGTAACCCCATACAGCTGATCGGCGTAAATCATGGTTTCTTTTCGATGGGTAATCACAACGAACTGGGTTTCATCACCAAACCGCTTGAGGTACTTGGCAAATCGGTCGGCGTTAAACGGATCCAGTGCCGCTTCGGCTTCATCCAAAATACAGAATGGTACCGGCCGCACCTTGATGATCGCAAATAACAGCGTGATGGCTGTCAATGCCTTTTCCCCACCTGACAACAGGTTCAAATTACGATAATTCTTGCCAGGCGGCTTAACCATAATTTCAATTCCTGTATTAAGCAGATCATTAGGATCGGTTAAGACCAACTTGGCCTCGCCGCCGCCAAACATGTCGACAAAAACCTGGCCGAACGCACGACCAACCTTGTCAAAGGCATCCTTAAAGCGGCTGGAAATGGTTGAATCCATGTCCTGCATGGTTGCCATTAAATGATCCTTGGCATCCAGAAGATCCTGCTTTTGTTTCATCAAGAAATCATAGCGTTGTGAAACGGCCTTAAACTCCTGAATGGCGCCAACGTTAACCGGACCGATTTCATTAATTCCCGTCCGCAGCATCTTGATTTGTCCGGCAAGTTGTTGTGGATCCCAATTCCAGTCCGGATTATTCAAATCCTGAACTTGAATTTGGTACTGTTCCTGTAAGCTGGCCAGATTGGCATCTAAATTCTGTTGATTCTTAGCCAATTTTTGTTGAGCAGCTTTGAGTTCGTACTTGGCATTGTTTAAATTGATCTGTTCATCTTGAATCGTCTGGTTTAATTGATCCACGGCAGTTGAACCGGCTTCAACCTTGCTTTTAAGTTGTTGAAGCTGCTGATTTAAAGCAGTTTGTTTTTGGCTTGATTGTTTAATTTCGGCGTTTAAGCTGCCGGAATCGACTTGCTTGCTCAGTTCTTCTTGAAGTTGATGTTGTTGCTTCAACAAGCCGGCTTTATCGGTCTGGTGGTTCGAAACTTGTTTGTTGAGGGCAGCTTGGTCGACTTGCAGTTGACGTAATTTTTGCTGCTCAACCACAATTTCTTCATGAAGCGCCTGCTTTTGGGTGGCAAACGTTTCGGCGGATTGTTTCACGTTCGCCAGCTGAACACGTTTTTCGTCAAGCTGGTTGTTGGTCTGCTGCAGTTTTTGTTCAATGTCTGCCTGTTTTTGACTAAGCTGAGATTCATCACTGGTTGACTGCTGTGAAGCAGCATTTTTCATTGCCAGTTCAAGCGTCTTTAATTCACGTTGTTTTGTCGAGACCGCATTCTGCAAACTGTCACATTGACTCTTCAAGCTTTGAACTCGCTGATGAAATTCGAACCGCTTTTGCTGACCACGCTCATGTGAAGCTGATATTTTGGCTAATTCAGCTTTTGCCTGTTTAAGAGCGGTTTCTTTTTCAGCAAGTTTTTGATCCATCTCAGCAGTGGACTTTTCAAGTGATTCTAATTCGTTTTTTTGAACCAAAACTCCTTGATTGTCATTTCGATTGGCACCACCGGTTAATGAACCACCGGCATTGACCACTTGACCGTCCAAAGTCACGACGCGCGTTTTTTGACTAATCTTGCGGCTGATTTGGATCGCATTGTCCAAATTATCGGCAATGATTGTGGTGCCCAACAAAAATTCCTTAATCCGAGTCAAATTCTCAGGCATTTTCACCAGGTCGCTGGCGACACCGATGTATCCGGCTACTTCTTCCGCCAAGCGGACAATCCCGCTATTTAAATGACGACTGCGGATAGTGGAAACCGGCAAAAGGGTCACTCTTCCCAATCGGTTCTTGGTCAGAAATTTGATTGCCGCTGACGCTGCTCGATTATCAGTTGAAATGACGTGTTGAGCCTGGCCGCCCAAGGCAGTTTCGATCGCCTTGACGTAACGGTCATCAATTTCCAGATAGTCAGATACCGGGCCCATAATGCCGGTTAATTCATTCTTGTGTTTCAGTAAATTAGCGACACCACGATAAAAGCCGCGATATGAATCGTGGAGACTTTTCAGTGAGTTGGCCTTGGCTTTTGCCTGTTCGGCCACCTTGAGTGCTGCCAGCCAATTTGCCTGCGAACTGTCAACTTCTTGTTGACGGGTGGTCAATAAGGTCGTCAAATCTGCCAGCTGGCTGTCGATTTCAGCGAGTTGTGCCTGAGTATCCTTGAGGTCAGCCTGCTTTGCAATTAGCTCGTCTTGGGCTTGTTTTAAGTCATGTTCGGCCTTTGAAATTCGCTCACGCTGCGCATTCAGACGTTCCGTAAACTGCTGATCATCGTGGCTTTTCAACGTAATTTGGTTCTTAATGTCGGTTTTTTGCTGCAACAAATCAACGTATTGATTCCGTAAGTCATCAATTTCAGATTCAATTACAGAAACGCTATTTTGTTTTTCTTGTTCGGAAAGATCGGCGAAATGCTTATTTTTATTGTCAATTTTAATTTTGATGCGTTTGCCGGCATCCACGGATTGAGTTAACTTGACCTGATAATCGGCGATTTGTTTATCAGTGAGTTTAATTTGTTCAGAAATCCGTTTCAAATCAGCATTTTTAAAACTCTTTTCCTGATCTGACAGTTGGTGCTGACTTTTCAATGACTGGATTTTTTCAGTCATTGCCAAAATTTCATCGTTTAAATGATCAACTTGGCTTCGATTGTCGGCCAAAGTCGCTTTTAATTTATCGCGTGAATTTTCGTTGGTCGTCACTTGGGCGTAAAGTTTGTTAACCAAATCAGACTTTTCGGAAACCGCCTGTTTAAAGTGGCCGGCATCAGACATAGCCTGTTGAGTGGATAAAATCAACTGTTGTTTTTCCAATTGATCCAGTCGTTTCTTTTGATCCAAGTAGTCTGTGGCCAGGCTGCTTTGTTCTTCAAGTGGTGCCAAACGACCCTTGAGTTCGTGAATGATGTCTTCTACCCGGTTCAGATTATCCGACGTTTCATCGATTTCTTTTTGGGCGGTGGTTTTATGCTGCTTATATTTATAAACGCCGGCGACATTTTCAATAATTGAACGGCGCTCTTCAGGCTTGCTGTTAAAAATCTCTTCAACATTTCCCTGGGAGATGATTGAAAGCGACCCCTGACCAATTCCAGTATCCATAAATAAATCGGTAATGTCTTTTAAACGACACTGCTTTTCGTTTAGATAATAGCCACTGTCGCCATTTCGAAATAATTTTCTGGATAATTTGAGTTCATCAAACGGCGTTTTAATATAGTGATCCGAATTATCAAGAATCAGGGTCACTGAGGCCATGTTTAAAGACCGTCGATCAGCAGCGCCGGAAAAAATAACGTCCGGCATCCGCGATCCACGGAGATTTTTAGCAGATTGTTCCCCCATTACCCAACGAATCGATTCGGCAATATTACTCTTACCACTCCCGTTAGGGCCGACAATTCCGGTCATTCCACCAGGAAACTTAATGGTGGTCTTATCTGCGAAAGATTTAAAACCTACAATTTCAATGGATTTAAGTTGCACATGAATTCTCCAGTCTAAACTAGATTGTCTCCTTCTGTATTAAAGTGGCTCAAGGCTTGTTGCGCGGCCTTTTGTTCAGCACCTTTTTTGGAGTGGCCAATGCCGACGCCATAAAGCTTCCCATCGATAGCCACGTTGACCTTAAACGAACGGTCGTTATCCGGTCCGTATTCATCGACTAGTTCGTAATCAATATCAACCGGGCCGTCTGCTTGAGCCAATTCTTGTAATTCCGTCTTATGGTCAAAAAATTCCGCAAACATCCCTTCGTCGAGCTTTGGGAAAATCACTTTTTGAACGAACCGGGTTACTTCAGCTTGCCCCTGATCTAAATAAAGAGCGCCAACAAATGATTCGAAAATATCACAGAGAAGCGAATCTCGATCCCTGGCGCCGGCTTTTTCTTCGCCCCTGCCCAAGCGAATATAACGGTTAAAATGACACTCTCGAGCAAATGTACTGAAACTCTGTTCGTTAACCATCGCTGCTCTTAACCGAGTTAATCGCCCCTGCGGCATTTTCGGATAGCGTTTAAAGATATAATCGGAAACAATGAGCTGCAAAACCGCATCTCCCAAAAACTCTAAGCGTTCGTAAAACTTCAATCCTTCGCCGCGGTGTTCATTGACGTATGAAGCCTGTGTAAACGCCTCATCAAGTAGATCTTGATCATTCATATGAATGTCAAAATCTTGTTTTAACATTTCATTTAAACCCTTTATCAACCTTATACCTCCAAAATGATGCTTGAATAACAGTAAAAAATTGAAATTATATCAATACTGAAATAATTTCAATTCATCGTGGTGATTACGATTGGTGGGCCATAACGTAATCGACTGCTTCATTAATTGTGTTTAATTTTTCAGCATCTTCATCTGAAATTTCTGCGTTAAACGTGTCTTCAAGGTCCAGGACAAATTCAACAAAATCAATTGAATCTGCGTCCAAATCGTTCTTGAAATTTAAGTCACCGGTAATTTTACTGCGGTCGACATCAAATTCGTCAGCCACAAGGTCGGCTATCTTGTTAAAAATCGCATCTTTATCCATTTGATAAACACCTATTCCATAAAATTAATTTGCTAGTTACCATTATATCAACTATTTAGTGCTTTTGATACTTTCTTTTATCTGCTTCAACGCTTCGGCGTGGTCGCTCACGTATTGGTCAAGATCGGGAATCATGTTTGATGAAATGATCTGGCGAATTTGCCCAATGGTGTTCTTAACCGTATCGGCTTTACTGCTGCCGTGAGTTTTAACAACCGGCGCTTTAACCCCCAGCAAGACTGCCCCGCCGTATTGTGAGTAGTCCATGGAACCGCCAATTTTGTGGAAGGCATCTTTGAGCATTAACGCCCCGAATTTGGCTTTGGCTCCGTCTGACATAATGGTTGATTTGATTAACTTCAGCATTGACAAAGCGGTTCCTTCAATACTCTTGATAACAGCATTGCCGGTAAAGCCATCGGTCACAACCACGTCGGCGACACCGTTTAAGAGTTCACGAGATTCAACGTTCCCAACAAAGTTTAAATCCTTGTCCGCTGCCAGCAAATCGTGGACCTTGCGGTGATTCATATCACCTTTATCGGCTTCGGTTCCGTTGTTTAACAAGCCAATCCGGGGATTTTCCACCTGGTTGACGTTTTGGGCGTAATACTTACCCATCAAAGCGTACTGATAAATGTTTAAAACTTTGGTGTCCGCATTGGCACCAACGTCGATCATGACAAATTTATCCTGATCCTTTTCAGCGATTACCGGCAGCGTGGTCGTCAAACCCGGTCGGTCAATTCCTTTAATCCGGCCAACGATAAACAAGCCAGCGGCCAGAATGGCACCCGTGTTACCAGCTGAGAAAAATGCATCGGCAGTGCCCTCTTTAACGGCGGTCGCAGCCAAGACAATGCTGGATTGCTTCTTGGTGCGAACGGCCTTTACCGGTTCGTCACCCATTTCGATGACTTCATCGGCTTGCATAATTTGAATGTGATCATCGTTTTTTAAGTACTTTTTGATCTGGTCGGTTTGACCAAACAACTGAAATTCAACGTCTGGATAAGCATCTCGAGCCAGTTCAATTCCTTCAACAACTTCTTTTGGGGCATAATCGCCGCCCATAGCGTCAACTGCAATTTTCATGTTTAACTCCTATTTTTTAATCAGTCGTGATCGTTTGATTATATTTTAAATACTGTGCTAATTGTACATTTTCTGGCTTTTTTTGCCAATTCTTGTGAATCGTGATGCTCTGGGCTTCCTGGTTGGCGACTTGTAAAATGTTCAGGTCACCGACCGGATCGCCGACTTTAAAATCGGGCATCCCTGATTGTTTATTGCCGGTGATATCGCCTTGGCCGCGCAACTCCAAATCTTTTTGGGATAAGAAAAAGCCGTCGGTACTGCTGGCAACTGCCGTCATTCGCTGTTTGCCAATCTCATTTTTCGGGTCGGCAATCAAAATACAGTAGGCCTGAGTCGACCCGCGGCCAACCCGGCCACGAAGCTGATGCAATTGTGCCAGGCCAAAGTGGTCGGCATCAAAAATCAACATCGTGTTGGCATTGGCGACGTCGACGCCGACTTCGATCACCGTGGTTGCCACCATGACTTGAAACTGATTATTTTTAAAGTCCTGCATAGCCTGGTCTTTTTCCTGATCGCTCATTTGACCATGGAGCAGGCCAACGGCATACTGGGGCTCAAAAATGGCTTTAAATCGTTCAAAGATTGCCGTGGCATTTTTCATATCAACGGCTTCGGACTCTTCAATCAAAGGTGTCACCACATAAATCTGATTGCCTAAATCCAGCTGTTTTTTGACAAACCGTAACGCAGAATCGGTCTTAGCCGAGGGAATCCAAGTTGTTTTAATCGGCTTTCTGCCCTGTGGCATCTGATCGATGACGGATACGTCCATGTCGCCGTACATGGTGATCGCTAACGTCCGCGGAATCGGTGTGGCCGTCATTGCCAGCATATTCGTACTGTGGCCCTTTAACCGCAGTGCCTGACGCTGATTGACGCCAAACCGGTGCTGTTCGTCGATAACGGCCAATCCAAGGTCGTGGTAGTCAACTTGGTCTTGAAATAGCGCGTGAGTCCCCACAATCAGGTTCACTTCGCCATCGGCAATCCTAGGGAGCATCGCTTTTCTTGCCAGTCCGGTAGTCGCTCCAGTCAATAACGCAATATTAACGTTGAGACCGGCAAACAACTTGGCAAATGTGTTGGCATGCTGCTCTGCTAAAATTTCGGTAGGAGCCATAATAGCCGCCTGTTTATGGCCACTAATGGCGGCTAAAATTGCCATTGCGGCAACCACGGTCTTGCCACTTCCGACATCACCTTGAAGAAGCCGGTTCATCTCAATGGGTTGGGCCATGTCCGCCAAAATTTCACCAACTACTTTTTGTTGGGAGTCAGTCAACTTGAATTTGAGCTGTTGTGTAAAAGTGTCAAGAAGCTTTGAATCATAAGTAATCTTAGCCTCAGGGTCGGGCTTTCGGTGGGTTTGTTTTAAGAGCTGAACTTTCATTGAGAATAAGAAAAACTCCATAAACCTAGCGGTTCGAAACGCTTTTTTAGCAGCAATTGGCGAGTCTGGAAAATGAATATTTTTAATCGTATCGTGAAACGATTCCAGTCGGTATTTTTCCCTTAATGACTGTGGAATGATGTCCACCAGCTGATCCTCATACGTGTCAAAACCTAATTTTACCAGCTGCTTAATGGTATTTTGCTTGACCTCTTTATTGCTTGGATAAATGGAGTCGTAGGTGTCATTTCGCTCACCGCTTAAAATCTTCATCCCTTGAATTTGATTCCGGGCGCGACTATAGGTTCCAAAAATAATCACCTGGTCGGCTAGTTCAAGTTGCTTTTTCAGCCACGGTTGATTGAAGAAGGTAACGGTATAAATATCATCATTAATTTTTAAATGCAGACTTAACCGGCTTCGTCGACGTCCGAAGAAGGTCACCGTCGGTTCACTGATAATCGTCCCTTTAACGGTGACTTTCTGCCCATCAACAGCGGTTTTAAGATCCTTGAGCGAGAGGTCATCATAACGTCTGGGATAATAGGTCAAAAGGTCATTGATGGTATTAATTCCCAACTTGTTTAAAGCTGTTAATCGTTTTTCGCCGACCCCTTTAAGAACCGCAACTGAATCACTTAAGCTGGCCATGTTATCCCCCCTTTTTTTACTAGAGATAAATAAAAGTTTGGCCACGTTGACCAAACTTTTACCAAGTTGTTTATTCGACAGAAATTAAGAATGGGTAAACCGGTTGGTCACCTTCATGAATTTCAACTTCCAATTCATCATCCAACTTCAAGATACCGTCTTGAACTTTTTCTGCTAGTGCTTGATCGGCGCCATCGCCATAAATAATGGTAATGGCTTCACTGTCTTCGTCGAGCATCTTTTGAACCATTTGAATGGCTGTTTCAACCAGGTCGTCGCCGACAGTTGAAATATCGCCGTCTACGATTCCCATGAATTGATCCTTCTTGATTTCCAAGTTGTTGATCTTGGTGTCCCGAATCGCAGTCGTCACTTGTCCTGATTTAACAGTTGGCAAGTTGTCTTCCATTGCCTTTTGATTGTCTTCAAGTGAGTTTTCAGGATTAAATCCAAGCATTGCCGTAATTCCCTGTGAAATTGTCTTGGAATGGACAATTACTGTCGGGATATCAACAACTTCTGCGGCTTGTTCGGCTGCCAAAAAGATGTTCTTATTATTCGGCAGAACGATGGCTTGCTTAGCATTGGTATTCTTAATGGCATTAACAATATCCTCTGTGCTGGGATTCATTGTTTGACCACCACTCACGATGTAATTGACACCCAAACTTTGGAACAACTCATTCAACCCTTTACCAGATGAAACGGAAATAATAGCTGTATCTGACACTGGTTGCTGGGTACTGATACTTTCAGCTCTTTGGATTGGTGAATCATCCTGATCAGGGGTTTCATCATCATTTTCGATGATTGTTTCTTGTTGAAGTCGCATGTTATCGACCTTAACGGTTGCCAAATCACCAAACTCCTGCCCCCAAGCGAGGACTTTTCCAGGATGTTCGGTGTGGACGTGAACCTTCACGATATCGTCGTCGTTAATGACCAGAAGTGAATCACCGAGCTTGGCGAGGTAGTCGTAAAAAGTCTGATAATCAAATTGATGATCGACTTCTCTGCCTTTCCCAATTCGAACCATGATTTGGGTACAGTAACCATAAACAATATCTTCAGGATTTAATTTACTTTGTACACTTTGATCGGCCACTTTAATCATCTGATTCATCTCGGCATCATTTGGCTGATAGTCTCCGGATTCGGATTCGTCTCGGCCGTTTAAAACATCATCGAATGCTTCCAGTACAAAAACAAGTCCCTGACCGCCTGAATCGACGACGCCAACTTGTTTTAAAACCGGCAGTAAGTCAGGGGTCTTTTCTAGAGCGCTTTTGGACGCCTCATAAATGGCGTCCATGACGGCGACCACATCATTGGTCGTCGCCGCTGTCTTTTTACCAGCGGAAGCAGCCATTCGAACCACGGTTAAGATGGTTCCTTCAGTTGGCTTCATAACAGATTTATAAGCAATCTCCGTCCCGGCAATAAAGGCATCGGAAATGTCTTGTGCACTCAGGGTTTGTTTGCCTTCTGTAGACTTGGAGAAGCCACGGAAGATTTGTGATAGAATAACACCGGAATTTCCCCGGGCCCCCATCAATAATCCCTTTGCAAGCGCGCCGGAGAGGTCGCCAACCTTCTGGCTGGTATCTTTGTTCACGTACTTGTATCCACTGGCCATAGAGAGGCTCATATTGGTTCCGGTATCACCGTCAGGAACCGGGAACACGTTGAGTGAATTGATAAAATCAGCATTTTTATTTAATTTAGTTGCGGCTGCTTGAACCATTGCCGTAAATTCGGTGTTGGTAATTTCTGTAACTTTCAACTACTTGTCCTCCTTGGTCACTCAGTAATCAGTCGTTCATTACCTGAACGCCTTGAATGATTACATTGACCGAATTTGCAGATACGCCAAGCATACTTTGCAGGTTATACTTAACCTTTGCTTGAACATTTTTTGAAACTTCGGAAATCTTATTCCCGTAGGCAACGATAATATACACATTCACTTCAATTTCATTGTCGTGTTGTTTCACAACGACGCCTTTAAAGTAGTTCTCACGATTTAAAATGGTATTGACGTTGTCTCTAAGTTGGTTGCGACTCGCCATGCCAACTACTCCGTAATTATCGGTCGCAGCACCGCCAACAACATTTGCGATCACGTTGTTGTCGATATCAACTGTTCCAAATCTTGTTTTGATTTTGACGGCCATCTGTAGCAGCCTCCTTAATTTTCTATTTACCTATTAACGATAGTTAATATTACCACAATAACACCAAAAACCAAAGTAATCTCGTCAGTGTTTGAAGAGCTGTCAAGTATAATTACTTGAAAGAAAAGTATTGCAATATCAATGTATCTATGATAAATTATTCTAGTGTAATGAAACAGACATTTAACACTAAAATCGAAGAGAAGGGAGATTTGTTACCCATGGCAAAGGATTTTATTAATGGTAAGCGTACCCACTTTGGTAACAAACGTTCACACGCTTTAAACTCAAGTCGTCGCAGCTGGAAGCCAAATTTGCAAAAAGTTCGGATTCTTGTTGATGGCAAGCCTAAGAAGGTTTGGATTTCTGCTCGGACCCTTAAATCAGGTAAAGTAACCCGTGTATAGCAATAACTTGGATCGATGATGATCGATCTTTTTTATTACAATGAAAAAGGATTGAGTCAACCTCACATTTCCGTGAGAATGACTCAATCCTTTTTTGACTGACCAACAACGAGCTGGTGCAGCCAAATAATGTCACAAATTTGATTTTCAGTATTAATTAAACCGGTTAATATCCTTACTTTGAATCACACACATGACCCCACTGCCAAATTGAAACTTGGCAGTTTCGCCGACAAATTCATTGCTGGCAAGCGACATCGGGTGTTTGACCTGGTAATCATCCAAACGATACTTTTCATCGTATAGCGTTAGGTGATCCATCGGTGTCAATGCCACAAACGCCAAATATTTTTTATCGGCTTCTTTTTGAATCTGGTAGTCTCCGGGTAGAAAAAAGGTCAGGGTATTTTGCTTGTCAATCATGCGAATTTTTGGTGCATAAGGTTTAAACCGTGGCTCCAGGACCATCCACAGATTCGCCAGAAAATGATCCAAGCGGCCACCAGTGGCACCATAAATATCCAAACGATCCGCGTGATATTCCTGCAAGGCAACCTTTAATCCCAATTGCGTGTCAGTGTCATCTTTTTCAGGAATTGACTGGCGGATATCTGAGATGTGGTCGCGAACCAACTGCAATTCTTCAGGTTTCAAAGAATCAAAGTCACCAATCGCTACCAAGGGATCAATCCCCTTTTCAATTAAATGGAGATTTCCTCTATCGATCCCAATCCAGTCGCCGCTAACCTGTCCGTTTTTCAATTCATCAGGCCAGAGGTCAATCGGACCGCCGACCAATAGATTTAATCGTTTCATTTATTTTGTAGCATCCTTTATCGCGTTGATTCGACTAACCGGGTCATCAGCATCAAATACATAGGATCCGGCAACTGCAACCGTTGCACCGGCTTGATAAGCACCAACAACAGTGTGATCGTTGACGCCACCATCAATTTCAATGTCGAAGTTCAAGCCCTCTGATTTTTTAATTTCATTTAATTCGGCAATCTTTTTAACGGTTTCCGGCAGGAACTTTTGACCGCCGAATCCAGGGTTAACCGTCATCACTAAGACTTGATCCACCATATACAAGACCGGCTTAATGGCTGAAACAGGGGTTCCTGGGTTGATGACAACTTCTGCCTTAACGCCCTTGTTCTTAATCATCTGTAAAGCGCGGTGAATATGTGGCGTCGCTTCAGTGTGAACGCCGATAATATCAGCGCCGGCATCAGCGAATTGGTCCACGAAGCGTTCTGGTGATTGAACCATCATGTGAACGTCAAGGACCATATCGGTGATTGGGCGAATGGCTTTGACCCAGCCGGGGCCATAGGAAAGAGCGGGTACAAATTGACCATCCATAATGTCAATATGCAGCACTTCTGCGCCACCCTTATCGACCATTTCAACATCTTTTTGCAAATTGACATAATCAGCACTCAAAATTGAAGGTGCAACTTTAATCATAATTAACTTCCTCACTTTTTATAATTTGGTTTCCGATTTTTAATATCGGTGTACAGTTGCAAATAATTTTCATATCTGCTCGACATGATGTCTCCGGCAGCGACTTGTCGCTTCACCTCACAGTCGGGTTCGTTGACGTGGACGCATCCCCTAAAGCGACATTTAACAGATGCCCGCTTAAATTCAGGGAAATAGTTCGCCAGTTCCCGGTAATCGATTTCCAACGTATCATACGATGAAAATCCCGGTGTGTCCGCAATAAAGCCGTCATTGACACGTAGAAGGGCCACTTTTCGAGTCGTATGTTTGCCCCGATTCAAAGCGGTGGAGATCTCGCCCGTTGCCAAATTTAAATCCGGAGCGAGGTGATTGAGCAACGTCGATTTGCCGGCACCGGTCTGTCCCATTATCACATTTTCTTTTCCTGAAAACAATTGGCGTAAATGATCCAATGAATTTTCATCAAATGCCTGATCCGGCAAAATAACCTGATAAGGAATCTTGGCGTAATCAGCCGCTAACGCTTTAAAGTAGTCCAACTGCTTGTCGTCCAATAAGTCTGTTTTGGTGAAATAAATAATTGGCTTGATCTTGCCAATTTCCAGGGCAATTAACTGCCGATCCAATAGGTTACTGGAAAACTCTGGTTGTGTCGTGGCAGTTGCGACAATCGCCTGATCGATATTGGCAATCGGCGGTCTGACCAACGCGTTTTTTCTGGGAAGCATTTTGAGAATGTATCCCTTGTCGTCATCTTCGACTTGAAATTCAACGTCGTCGCCGACCAGTGGTGTAATCTTGCGTTTGCGAAAATTACCCCGGGCCCGCGTTCGATAAATCTTTCCTTCCGAATGGACATCATAAAAGCCGCTTAATGACTGAAAAATTTTTCCTTGTTTCAACTGATCACCTCGATAAAAAAATCACTTCCCTTTTATTATAAGAGAAGTGACTTTAATTTGCAGTAATTTATTAATGTGAATCGTAAGTGACATTATTATCGCGCATAATCGTTTTTCCGTCACGAACGACCTTATACTTACCGACCTCTTTACTTGTCAGCTTAAATGGCAAGGTGACTGCCGTATCCTTGGTAATCACCATTTGCTTGTAGACGTTCGATAAGCTGTGATCATGGTCCTTAAGATAAATCAGCACCACGTTTTCATTGGAACCGGACTGATCATCTTGTGAGTCGTCACTTGCTTCGCCGCTTGGATCCAATGACGATGCTGAGCTGGCACTAGCGGATTCGGCCTGTAGATAAGGAATCGTAATTCGAACGTTAAAGCTCTTCAGCTGATCTGAATCATCTTTCTTTGGTCCACGAGAGATCCACACGGCCACGTTACCGCCCTGCTGGATAGATTGATTGGCATTTGGTGATTGCCGAACGACGCGCCCTTTTGGCTGATCATCAGAGTAGACGTAGTCAAAAGTTGGATTAATTTCAACTTTATTCGAGTATGAAACGACCTGCGCCTTAGTCATCCCGGTTAAATCCTTGAGGGTAATTTGTTTAATACCAGTAGAGACCACGAAAGTCAACGTTTGCTTAGCTGGATTCAGTCGTGCGCCGGATTGAAAATCCTGTTGGAGAATCTTGCTGGGTTTAAATGAACTTGAAGGCGCGTTTCGTTTCCGCACTTTAAAGCCTTCATCTTCAAGCTTTTGTTTGACCGCATCGTAGTTTTGACCCACATAGTTGTCAACCTTGACTTTTCTTGGCCCAGAGCTGACCACTAAGTTGACTTTGGTGCCCTTTTTGACCTTGGTTTCTTCTTTGGGTGAGGAACTAATGACTCTGTGGCGGTCAATTTTATCACTGCTTTCATATTTGACGCTGCCGACTGTTAGGTCGGCGTCCTGGATTTTAGCCTCGGCCTCAGATTCCAAGGTTCCAGAAATAACCGGAACGGTGGTTTTCCCGGTGGCTGAAGCAACCAGCACAATTGCCAAAATCAGCACCAATAGCCCGGCGATACCGCCAATAATGAACCATTTTCGACGGCGGCGTTTTTTATCAGGTTTTTTGCCTTTTTTAGTCTGACCAGCCGGTGTTTCGCGCTTTTGGGCATCGGCACTGGCTGTTTGACCCTGATCCGTTAAGGGGGTAAATGGCATCACCCGAGTTTTCTCATCCACCCCGGTGTTCTGGGACGGAACAGTGAACTTGGCTTCATTGGCCCGTGATTTATCCAACGACGTATTTAAGTCGGCTGCTAATTCATTGACGGATTGATAACGGTCATTCGGATTCTTGGCAGTTGCTTTTAAGATCACGTTTTCCATGGCTTGAGGAATTCGCGGATCGAAATCTCTAACGGATGGCATCGGAGTTTGGGAATGCTTGATTGCAATCGAAACGGCGGTGTCGCCGTTGAAGGGAACTTTACCGGTCAAAATTTCGTAAAGGATGATTCCTAACGAATAGATATCCGAGCGGGCAGTCGCCATCTCGCCTTTGATTTGTTCGGGAGACAGGTAGTGAATCGAGCCGATAATCGAACGCGTCTGGGTCATCGTGTCCTCGGATCCGGCCCGGGAAATCCCAAAATCGGTAATCTTGATATACCCATTTTTATCAACCAGGATATTTTGTGGCTTCAGATCCCGGTGAATAATATTATGACGGTGCGCTTCACTGACGGCCGAACAAATTTGCTCCATAATATTGACAACTTCTGCATACGGAATGGGAAAGTTGTCCTTGATGTATTTTTTGAGATCCTCGCCATCAACGTATTCCATGACCAGATACTGCATCCCCTCGACCTCATCAACATCATAAATGCCGACGATGTGGGGATTATCCAGCTGTGTTGCCGCCATGGCTTCATGTTGGAAGCGTTTCTTTGCTTTAGGATTATCTCGAAAATCCAACCGCAATAATTTAACGGCAACCTTCCGCTTTAAAATAAGGTCTTCAGCCAAATAGACGTCAGCCATTCCACCTTCGCCCAAGCGGCCGATAATTTCATAACGACCATTTAACACATAGCCTTTATTCATCGGCGACCACCTCCGAATCGTAACGGGCAATTAAAATGGTGATATTGTCCAAGCCACCGTTTTCATTGGCCAAATCAATCAGCATATCACATTTGGACTGCAGTTCTTCATCCATGGCCAACACTTTTTCGATATCGGCATCGTCAACCATATTGGTCAGCCCGTCGGTACACAGCATAATCTGATCACCCGGCTTGGCGGTGTATGGCCTAAAATCGGCTGCTGAATCATTATTGATTCCGAGACTTTTAGTAATAATATTTTTGTAAGGATTGGTTTTGGCTTGATCAGGCGTGATGTCGCCATGTTTGACTAACTCATTGACGTAGGAATGATCTTCGGTAATTTGGATAAACTGCCCATCCGAATACACGTAGCCGCGGCTGTCTCCGATATTGGCAATCAAACTTTGCTTACCGTCGATTAAGGCCGCCACAATTGTCGTGCCCATGCCGTGCAGCCGCGTATCTGTGTTTGATTCGTCAATGATGGCTGAATTTTCCTTGGCAAGTTGATTTTCAAACCAGGTTTCAATTTTATCCAGGCTCGAAATCTCAGTTTGTTCAAAGCTTTCTCCCATATGACTGACAACCATTTGAGAAGCCACTTCACCAGCATTATTGCCGCCAATACCATCAGTAATTAAGGCGAGAATCAAGCCGTTTTTATTTTTAAATGCGCCGACGGCATCTTCGTTTTTGTCACGAACTTTGCCGGTCGAGGACTGATAAGCAATTTGCAAGTTAATCAACTCCGTTAAGATTTCCGAATAAGAGAACAAACAAAGAATCCGTCAGAATCATAATCATCGGGATAAATTTGGACCATGTCACTGTCAGGGTTAAGGTTTCGTTCCGTCTTGGTTTTTGTCACTTCAAAGTTGGGATTAGCCGCAATGAACTTCTCAATAACGTCCTGATTTTCTTGTTTCACAATCGTACAAGTACTATATGTAATAGTACCACCAGTTTTAACTTTTGTAGAAACCGCATTTAAAATTTGCAGCTGAATGTTGCTCAACCGGTCAATATCGGCAACTGTTTTGTCATATCTAATCTCCGGCTTTCGACGCAGGAGACCCAAGCCGGAACACGGTGCATCGACGAGGACTGCGTCAAACATGCCATCTTCGAACTTGCTGTCAACTTTTCTGGCATCCAGCTCAAATGTTTCCACGTTCTTGTACACGCCAAGACGCGTGGCATTTCGCATGACGGTCTTGAGTTTGTTTTTATGAATATCCAGCGCAAATACCTTGCCGTCGTCAAGTCGACTTGCAATCTGGGTGGTTTTGCCGCCAGGTGCGCTACAGGCATCCAAAATCGTATCGGTGGCGTTAATCGTCATTGACTCTACCGGTAGCATGGCACTTTCATCTTGGATGGTTAACAAGCCGTCCTCAAAGAAATCGCTATGGACAATTTGGCCGTCATTAATGATGATCCCTTCACTTGAAACTTCACTGGGCTCCGCATCAAACCCATTTTTAGCCAGGTCTTCCAAAAGATGATCACGTGAGATCTTGGCCGTATTTGTGCGAACGGATTGCTTGGGGGCTTTGTTGAGGGATGCAAGAATCGAGGTGGTCTTTTTGTCGCCCAACTGTTGTTGCAGCATGTCAACCAGCCAGGTTGGAACACTGTATTCAACGGATAAGCGGGTCTTTTCGTCTTGAATATCCGCTAACTTTGGCGTGCCCTTACGATCCATTTGATGCAAAATGCCGGTCACAAACCTTCGCGTGCCGTCATGGCCCATCACTTTGGCAATTTTGATGGTTTCATCAAAGATCGCCCGTTTGGGAACCCGATCGAGATACTCAAGCTGATACATTGCGGTATAAAGCAATTCTTTGACCCAATTTTCAGTCTTTTCGGGGTCGCGCAAAAACGGGTGCAATTGATATTCAAGTGTTAATCGATGTTGAATAACACCGTACACAATGTTGGTAAACAGTGCTTTATCAGCTGCCCCCATTGAAGTTGATTGAATGACTGCATTAATTTGTAAGTTGGAATATGAACCGTTACTGGTTCGAACCAACGTCATGACAGCCAGTTGGCGAGGATTATTTGTTGTATATTTCATTTATTTAATCACCTTTTGGCCAACGGTAAGCGTCTGACCAATCCCATTTAAGTAGTCTGTAATTTGTTGCTTTGGTTTGCCGGCAGGCTGAATCTCCAAAATTGAAAGGACAGTGCCCTTCCCAGCGGCTAGATACAAATGATGCTTATCTTTGGCAACCACAGAACCGGGGCCCAAATCTGTTTGCTGGTCGCTGACCTCAGCCTTCCAAATTTTGGTCCGTTTGCCGTTGATTTCGGTATAAGCAACCGGATCCGGACGCAGTGCCCGGACTTTGGCATTGACCATGAAGGCAGTTTGATTAAAGTCTAATGCCTCTTCTTCCGGCTTGATGTTCGGTGAAAAGACGACTTCATCTTCTATCTGTTTAACCGGCTGAACGTCTCCAGAGAGCACTTTTGGCAAAGTGTCGAGCAACAAATCCCGCCCAACCAAGCTTAATTTTTCAAACATTGATTCAGTATCATCATCGTCAGCGATCTTAACGGCCTTTTGTGCCAAAATATCGCCGGCATCCATTTTTTTGACCATGTAAATCAAGCTGATGCCGGTTTCCTTATCGCCGTTCATAATGGCGTATTGCACAGGAGCGCCACCTCGATACTTGGGTAACAGTGAGCCGTGAACGTTAACGGCGGCCACTTTCACCGCATTCAGCATCTTGGACGGCAAAAATTGACCGTATGCGGCAGTCACAATCAAATCCGGATGAAAATCGATCACCCGTTGCATTTCCGGGCTGCCACTTAATTTGTCCGGTTGAAAAACGGCGATTTGATTCTTAATGGCAGCTTGTTTGACCGGGCTTTGCTGAATTTGGTGCTTTCTGCCGACCGGCCGATCAGGCTGAGTCACGACACACAAAATATCATAGTGATGATCAATTAATCCTTGAAGAATTGGAACTGCAAACTGCGGCGTTCCCATAAATACTACAGTAGTCAAAGTAATCGTTTCCTTTCATCTTTCGTTACATAAAATCAAGCGGTTCATTATCAATCGCAATTTGAATTCCCCGCCGCTGCTTTTTTTGCGATTGGACAAGAATGTCATCCAAAGCGGCTTTAAGGTTGGGTTCCTTCCGATATTTGATAATAATCTGGTAGTAGTACTGGTTATTAATCCGGGTGATCACCTTAGGGGTTGGCCCTAAGATAATCGCGTTGGAAGATAACTGTTTCTTTAAAAAATTCAGAATACCAAACATTTCGGAAACCGTCTGATTTTCACTGGCAGAATTTCCGGTCAGTTTCACGGTAAAGTAATACGGTGGATACTTACCGTCATGGCGGATTCGCATCTCAGTGGCGTAAAACTTCTCGTAATCTTGCGTTTTTGCCAACCGAATGGCGTAATGATCAGGATTAAACGTTTGGATGATCACCTCACCGGATTTATCCGCCCGCCCGGATCGTCCCGATACCTGGGTGAGCAGCTCAAACGTCCGTTCACTGGAGCGAAAATCCGGAAACTGGAGTGCCGAATCAGCATTCAATACACCGACTAACGTCACCTCAGGGAAGTCCAGCCCCTTGGCGATCATCTGCGTTCCCAACAAGATATCAGCTTTGTGGGCGCCAAATTGATCAATAATGGCTTCGTGGGCGCCCTTCTTGCGAGTTGTATCGACATCCATTCGCAGGACCCGCGCGGTCGGAAACAGATTTTTAACCTGTTCTTCGAGCTGCTGGCTGCCCATTCCGTAAAACCCGATCCGCTTACTGTGACATTGTGGACAAACGGTTGGAATCGGCTCTGTGTGACCACAGTAATGACAATTTAACGTGTGGGTATCTTTGTGCATCGTCAGCGAGATATCACAGTTGGGGCATCGCGGCACGTAGCCACAGTCCCGACACATTAAAAATGCTGAATACCCCCGCCGATTGAGCAGCAAAATAATTTGTTCGTGCTTATCCAGTCGGACTTGAATGGCATCCTTTAATTGAGTCGATAACGCTTCATGGTGCTTGGCCATTTCGATTTTCATATCAATAATTGAGACATGAGGAAGTGCCTGCCGGTTAATTCGATGTGGTAAGCTCAACAGCTCATAGACCCCCTTCATTGCCCGCGCACGGGATTCTAATGATGGGGTGGCACTTCCCAGAACAACCGGACAATGATTGTATGCGGCGCGCCATTTGGCCACGTCTCGGGTCTGATACCTTGGGTTATCGGCTTGCTTATAACTACTGTCGTGTTCTTCGTCCATAATAATTAAGCCGATATTTTGAAGCGGCGCAAAAATTGCGGATCGAACACCCACGACCACTTTTGCTTTGCCGGTGTTAATCCGCTGCCATTCATCGTAGCGCTCACCACTTGACATCGCGCTGTGAAGCATTGCAACTTGATCGCCAAACCGGCTGCGAATCCGGCCGACAATCTGAGGGGTCAAGGTAATTTCCGGAACCAGCATTAAGGCCGTTCTTCCCAGACTCAAGGCGTGGGCGATCGATTGCAGATAGACCTCGGTTTTTCCGGATCCGGTAACCCCTTCGAGCAAGAAGACTTGGTCTTTTTGAGCGGCAATCGCTTCATCGATCGAAGAGACAGCCGCCTGCTGGTCGGCATTTAATTGCAACGGCTGACTTTTTTTAGCCGGGCGCATAAATGGATTGCGGATATGTCGCTTTAATTTGGCGACCACCCAACCTTTAGCTTCGGCATTTTTAAGCGTTGACGACGTAATCCCCTTTGAAGCCAAGTCGGAAACTAAAAAAACCGTATCCGGCTGTTGCTTAATAAGCGACAACAATTTGAGTTGGCCCACCGCATTTTTACGGACCGTTTGGCGGACCTCATCAACTTGTTTTGCATTCAGATTACCTTGATAGGCTTTAAGCATGATTGGCCGCGCGTGGTTCGTCAAATCATATTCAACTTGGATATCACCGTTTTTCTGGCCTGCTAAAATCTTGCTCAACGTTGCATTGTCGTATTGCTGCCGGTTATAGTCAATTTCTTGTTGGCCGTGAAATATTTCTGGGAATTGGTCGATCACCTGGCTATTTTGGGCGATTAATTTCTTTTTATTTTTTGTCCGCATCCCACCGGGAAGCATTGTCTGCAGACAGCTGATTTGAAATGAGTACGTTTGGTCAGCCAGCCATGAAGCCAAGTCGATCAACTCAGGATTGATGACCGGTGAAAGGTCCACCAGAGAGGCGATCGGCTTTAATTTGCCGTCATAACTGGATTCATCGGAAATGCCAACTACAAACCCGGTAATTTTCCGGTTACCAAAAGGAACCTGAACCCGCATTCCAGGCTCGATTTGATCAACTAAGTGATCCGGAATCGAATAACTATAGGCATTATTGGTTTGGCGCGTTGGCACGTCAACGATAATTTGTGCAACCTGCAAGGCAGATTCTCCTTTCGCTAGCTTTTGAATTCTTCAGCGACTATTTCAATCAACTGGTCGGCGACTTTTTGTTTGCTTTCAACAGGCGTTTTCACTTGCCTGCCGTCTCCAAACAAAAAAGTGACCTGATTATTGTCAGAATTAAAGCCGATACTGGTTTGTGAAACGTCGTTGGCCACAATCAGATCCAGCTTTTTAGATTGAATCTTTTTTTTAGCGTTTTTGATTAAATCATTTGTTTCAGCCGCAAAGCCAATCATCAATTGGTTCGCCCGCTTAGTGGGTGCAAGGGTTTGAAGGATATCTGGATTACGGACTAATTTCAAAGACATTGTTTGGTTATCAGCAGTTTTTTTAATTTTATGATCAACGACTTCTGCTGGCCGATAATCCGCAACAGCGGCAGCCATCACCAAAACATCGGCATCCGAGAATTCACGTTGGACGGCTTCAAGCAGTTCCGCTGCAGTTTGTACTTTGACTAAGTGAATGCCCTCAGGCGCTTCAAGTGTCGGATTAGCAGCAATTAAGGTCACATCGGCACCGGCACGTTGAGCTGCCTTGGCAACCGCAAAACCCATTTTCCCTGAAGACCGATTGGTTAAATATCGGACCGGATCCAGTGGCTCGCGGGTGCCACCAGCCGTCACGACAACTTTACGACCCTGCAAAGGTCCCGTGGGTGCCTGTGAGTGCTGATTAACATAAGTGAGGATTTCGTCTGGTTCGGGCATTCGGCCGCGGCCGGAATACCCCTCTGCCAGGAAACCGGCTGCCGGGTCCATCACATGAATCCCAGCTTGTTTTAACGTCTCAATATTTCGTTGCGTCGCACTATTTTCGAACATATGGCTGTTCATTGCCGGGATGACAAAGATGGGCGCCGTTATCGTTAACAAGGTTGACGTCACCACATTATCGGCAATTCCGTTGGCCATTTTAGCAATTGTATTAGCAGAAGCGGGTGCCACGATTGCCAAATCGGCGTGATCTGCCGTGTAGACGTGCGGAATGACCGCAGGGTCCGGACTGGCAAAGTCATTGGTTAAGACATGCTGCTTACTGACCGTTTGAAAAGCCAGTGGCGTTACAAATTGTTGAGCGGCATCACTCATCACGACATGAACCTGATTGTGATTCTTAACCAACAATCGAGCGAGCGTCAATGATTTATATGACGCAATACTTCCAGTCACAAACAACGCGACATTTTTATTTTGGAACATCTTTTCACCCCGTTTCAGATTTCATCTTTTATTGTACCAAATCTTGAGTAGATAAAAAGCAGAGACCTTTCAATAATCAATGGACCAAACACAAAGGGACCGGGTACAAAACGGATGTTTTGTCCCAGTCCCGATGGTTGAATTCCTAATCGAAATCTTTTTCTTTGGGGTCAATTTTCAAAACGCCGGCAGAAATTTCTTCCAGTGCTTTTCCAACTGATTTTTGTGACTTGTAGCTATCAAGTAATGGCTTTGCACCGGAATCTAATTCATGCGCGCGTTTACTGGCAAGCGCAATCAAAGAATACCGGGAATCAATTTGATCCAAAAGCTTATCAACAGATGGGTAAAGTAACATATTATTTATCTCCTAACATTGATTCATAGTCGGGCATGACCCGAGCAACTTTTAATCGTTCACTTTTAATAATTGACTTGATTCTGTCAACGGCCAAAGGAACCTTGTCGTTTAAAACAGCGTAATCATAGTTTCGCATCATACTGATTTCACCAACGGCTTTTTTAACCCGCTTGTTGATGACGTCCATTTTGTCGGTTCCACGACCGACCAGACGATGCTTTAGTTCCATTAAATCCGGCGGCGTTAAGAAGACAAACACCGCGTCGGGGACGTTTGCTCGAACCTGCATTGCACCGTTCACTTCGATTTCGAGGAAAACGTCTTTGCCGGATTCCAAAGTCTCATTGACGTATTTTAACGGCGTCCCGTAGTAATTATCAACATATTTGGCATACTCGAGCATTTCGCCGTTTTGGATATTTTCTTCGAATTGCTCTTTTGAGACAAAGTAATAATCGACACCGTTTTTTTCGCCGTCACGCGGTTTTCTGGTTGTCATCGATGTTGAATATTCAAAGTCAACATCCGGCTCTTCAAATAACGCTTTTCGTACCGTTCCTTTGCCAACTCCGGACGGTCCGGATAACACAATCAACATTCCTCTTTTAGCCATCGAAAAAATCCCTTCAATTATTTGTAGTACCCATTATTATCGCCCTTTTTAGCTGATTTGACAAGCCCTTCGAACTGTTTGGTCCAAATTGAGCGGATTTTAAATTAGGGGTTGCACTTTAGAACGAATGTTCGTATAATAAAAGCACAAACAAACGTTCGGGGTGAACAAACATGCAGAATAAACAATCCTACTTTTCAGAAATAACCAAAACATTCAAAGACAACTACGACCGCTTCTTCGAAATCGTTAGAGATACCCATCAAATCAAACAAATGCCAACTTTCCAGTTGAATTATTTTATTGAGCAGACACTTGAAAACCATTTTCCAATTACGATTGAATTTAACGACCAACTCGAAGAACAGTCCGGATATCTCCGAAAACTTTCCGATGACCGTTACTTACTGACTTCCGATGACAATCGGTTGAGTCGAATTGTCACGATTGCTGAAATTAAGGCAATCAAAAAATATTAATCAAGTTAACTGTAAGGGGGCCCGACATTTTTACCGGGTCCCCTTTTTATTGTGGACTTTAAAGAGTGAAGGCTTACTTAAACGTCAGGTGACGTCCCGGTTAGCATCAATTCCTAATTTTGGCCTTTTCTTCGTCCGCGAGCTTTAATAACTCACCGGCGTGTTCCTTGGTTAATTTGGTGATGGCGGTCCCGGAAAGCATCCGTGATATTTCAGCAACACTTTGAGATTTTGACAGTTCAGTAATTGTCGTGGTTGTCCGGTTATCTGAAATTTGTTTTTGGATAAAGTAGTGGTGATCACTCATCGCTGCAACCTGTGGCAAATGTGTAATACATAATACTTGAGATTTTTGCGAAATCGTATAGATTTTATTGCCAATCGCTTGGGCCACTCGTCCAGAAACACCCGTGTCGACCTCATCAAAAATAATCGATGTCACACCGGCCGCTTTGGCAAACATGGTCTTTAAGGCCAGCATAATCCGTGATAATTCACCACCAGAAGCTGATTTGACCAACGGAAGCATCTTTTCACCCGGATTGGTTTGAATATAAAATTCAACCCGTTCTGCTCCCAGCCGGTTCAAAACCCGATTTTGTTGGATGTTGACTTCAAAAACCGCCTTATCCATATATAAATCAGCCAGCTGCTTATGGACCGCTGTTTCCAACTTCTTTGCAAACTGTTGCCGAATCAGGGTAATCTTTTGGGCATCCTTGATCAAATCCTTCTTGATGCCCGCCAACTGTTTATCCAAGTCATCGTTGGCCTCAGCATCCCCCGACATCTGTTTGAGTTCTTGTTTAATCTTGGCCAAATATGCCAAAATCTGTGAAACCGAGTCCCCATATTTGTGCTTTAACTGATAAATCGTACTCAGCCGCTGTTCAACTTGATCGAGTCGATCCTGATCAAACTCCAAGTTACTCAATTGATCAGAAATCTGACTGGCAACATCCTGCAACGCAAAAAAAGCGCCGGACAGATTATCTGAAATTTGCTTGTACTCCGGATCAAGGTCTTCAATGTCTTGCATCGAACTCATGGCGGTTCCGATCGAATCAATCGAACCACTGACATCCTCATCGCCATTGATGCCCTCGTAACTGGCTAAAAGCGCATCGTGGATCTTTTGAAAATTATTTAAACGGTCCCGCTCTGCCGCTAAATCAGTATCCTCGTTTTCATGAAGATCGGCAGCTTCAATTTCTTTGATCTGGAATTTGAGCATGTCGACTCGCTGAGCCCATTCCTTCTCATTTTGGTGCTTTTTTTCGTTCAAATTACGAAGTTTGATAAACTGATCGTACTTTTCTTGGTAAGTGGCTAAAATTGCGGCCAACTGGTCTTCAGCAAAATCATCCAAAAGTTGAATGTGCCGTTCGGGGCGCATCAATTCTTGATGATCGTTTTGACCCTGGATATCGACAATCGTTTCACCAATTCGTTTTAACGTCGCAATATTGACCATGATGCCATTAACCCGACAGCTATTGCGGCCGTTGGCGAAAATCACGCGCTCAATAATGATCGCGCCATCACTATGGTCAATGCCTAAATCATCCAACACGTCATATGTCGGATTGTCATTGTGAAGAATGAAGTTACCCTGGATGACGGCTTTGTTGGCGCCGGTCCGAATCAGATCATGAGAACCCCGACCGCCAACGAGTAGTCCGACAGCATCGATGATAATGGATTTTCCAGCGCCGGTCTCCCCGGTCAAAACGGTCATGCCGGCTTGAAAATCAATATCTAAGTGTTCAATAATTGCAAAATCAGTAATTGATAATTCAAGTAACATAAATAAACCTCTCAGTGATCATGAATTTGTTCCAAGCATGTTATTAATCTGATCACGAATCGTTATCGCATCGGCATCTGTCTTACAAATAATCAAAACCGTATTATCGTCGCCAAGTGTTCCAAAAATACCACTATAATTCATTTGGTAAAGCAAGCTTGAGATGACCGGACCGCTTCCGGGTAATAATTTCATATAAACAAATTTGTCTTGAGAATCAACGGAAACAAATGAATCTCGAACTGTTTGCACCAGCTTTTTTTCCGTGTCGATATTTTTTTGTGTCGGCAAACTGTAGCGATAACCACCGGTTACAGATGGCACCTTTACCAGCTGCATATCCTTAATATCTCTGGAAACAGTCGCCTGGGTGACCTTGATTCCCTGATCTTCCAGAAGTGAAACGAAATCTTCTTGACGCTGAATATTATTACTTGTCAGCAACTGTTTGATCAGTCGCTGCCGCTCTTTTTTACGCATAACGCCACCCCCCAATAATTAATTGAATAAAAATACAAGATTATCCTTTTAATTCAGAATAAGCGTTCTCAATCACTTTTTCAATCGAAACTTTTGCAGACATCACTGGATTTTCAACCGACTGAAGTTCGACCAGAAATTCAATGTTGCCAGCGCCGCCCTTAATTGGTGAATAATCAAGGTTTAAGACGGAATAGCCATTTTCAACCGCAAAGTTCAAAATCTTTTCCAGCACCATCCGATGCACTGCTGAGTCGCGGACAATGCCGTGTTTGCCGACATTTTGCTTTCCCGCTTCAAATTGCGGCTTGATGAGGGCGACGACATGACCATTGTCCTCAATGATTTCTTTAAGCGGCGGTAAAATTAATTCGAGTGAGATAAAGGAAACGTCTATTGACGCGAACTGTGGCCGGCCATGGGTAAAATCGGCCAACTTGCTGTACCGAAAATTCGTATGTTCCATTACAACCACTCTGGGATCTTCTCGGAGTTTCCAAACCAATTGGTTGCTGCCAACGTCCAAGGCGTAGCTTAACTTAGCACCATTTTGCAGCATTACGTCCGTAAAGCCACCGGTAGATGACCCGATGTCGAGCACGGTAAGCCCTTTGACGTCAATGCCAAAAGTCGTGAGTGCCTTCTCCAGCTTCAAACCGCCGCGACTGACGTAAGGCATTGGCTTGCCTTTTAAATGAAGGTCTGTGTCCACCGGAATCTTCATCCCCGGCTTATCCAGCCGTTCTTCATTATCCCCAAGAATTTCGCCGGCCATCACCGCCCGTTTGGCCCGTTCGCGGGTATCAAACAATCCTTGTGTCACTAATAATACATCGACCCGTTGTTTTTCCATTTTACTTTTCGTCCTTATTTTTAAAATAACCGCAAAAATCGTCCAACAGTCCTGTATCAATTCCAAGCTCCGTTTGGGCCTGTTGTAACGCCGCTTCGGCATCTTGGACCGTCTGGGCCAGCATTTCATATGACCCATCCAATCCCAGTAAATTGGGGAAGGTGTTCTTCCCGGCATCTTGGTGGACCGGCTTTCCGATTTGGGCTTCTGTTCCCACAACATCTAAAATATCGTCATAAATTTGGTAAGCTTCCCCAAACTTTTCAGCAAAGGTCAATAATGACTGCTGCTTTTCGGGGATGACTCGACCCATAATCAAACCGGCCTTGACGGCATAAACGATAAGCGCACCGGTTTTGTTCCGGTCTAATTTTCGTAATCCTTCAAGCGGTAATTGGTGGCCAACAAATTCAATATCGTCGGCTTGACCGGACGCCATTCCGTGAGGGCCGGCAGCTTTTGACATGGCTAAGGCTAACGCTGCTTGGGTTTGACTATCCAAGTCGTTGTCGACTAACCATTGAAAGGCAAGGGATTGAAGGGCGTCTCCCGCTAAAGTCGCCATTCCGGCCCCAAATTTGACGTGATTAGTCGCTTTGCCACGACGCAAATCATCGTTATCCATTGCTGGCAGATCATCATGAATTAATGAATAAGAATGCATTAACTCAAGGGCACAACTCGTTTTTAATAACGTGTGGTCAATTTGATCTCCGAGACTTGTGATAACGGCTAAAGTAAGTAATGGTCGCAATCGTTTGCCACCAGCATTCACAGAATAGCTCATCGCCTGGGTTAACGTGGCCTGATCAGAATCGGCCGCGATTTCTGTTTCAAGGACCTGGTTAATTTTGGGTATCCATTGGCGTTCAAAGTCAGTCAGCTTGGTTGGCATTTTGATCATCCTTTTCATCTTGAGGCGTCTCAAAGTCGACTTCATTGCCATCTTTATCCATCATTTTAGCCATCGTATGTTCGGCCTTGGTGAGGGTGTCTTGGAGCTGCTCGCTCAATTGAATACCGACTTTAAATTTATCCATCGATTCTTCCAGGGAGACATTTCCCTGTTCCAGCTGGTTAACAATTGCCTCCAGCTCGTTCATTTTTTCCTCGAATGTTTTGTTATCTGATTGTTTGTCAGCCATGTTAATTCTCCTTTTTTGGATGAATGTCGTTAACGGATGCGTGAACAGTCCCATCGCTAAAATGGACGTCAATTGTCTGACTGTTAAGGTCAGAAACGCGTTTAACAAATCTGCCCTTGTCATCCGTTGTGTACGTATACCCTCTACTGAGGATTTTCAATGGGCTCAAGTGGTCAAGGGACCCCACCAGCATCTGATAGTGCTGGCGGATATTCTTGAGGTTTTGCGTGGTCGATCGACCCAAACGGCCTTGAAGTGTCGTTAAGCGTTGCTGTTGTTCTTTAATCGTATAAGTCGGTGCAACTAATCTCAAGCGCATTTTTAAATCGGCAAATTGCTCTTTGCGTTTCCCCGTAATCTTATCCGCTTGGTTGTATAATCGCTGTGATAACAAATCCAAGCGTTGCGAAAAGGTTTCGTAAATTCGCTGCGGTGACGTAAACACGGTTGATTGTTGAAGCCGTTTTAGCCGTAATTTATCTTCTTGAATCACCTGATAAGCCGCATTGATCACCCGATTTTGGGTGGTTTTGAGATCAACTAACACCTGATCCAACCGCGGTACCGCCAGCTCAGCCGCAGCCGTTGGTGTTGCGGCCCGAACGTCAGCAACCAAGTCAGCAATTGTCGTATCGGTTTCGTGTCCGACAGAAGAAATGACCGGAACTTCGCTGGAAACGATTGCTCGGGCGACAATTTCTTCGTTAAAGGGCCAGAGGTCTTCAATCGAGCCTCCGCCACGTCCAACAATCAGCGTGTCAAAATTGCCGATTTGATTGACCCGTTCGATCTGGCGAACGATATCGGCGCTGGCTTCAGTTCCTTGAACCAAAGCTGGAAACAGCACGATTTGTGCAATCGGATATCGTCTTCGAACCGTTGTGATGATGTCTCGAATGACCGCACCACTGGGTGACGTCACAACCGCAATTCGCTTCGGAAATTTAACCAATGGCTTTTTGGGCAGTGTAAAGAGGCCTTCAGAAGACAGCTTCTTTTTTAACTGTTCGTAAGCCTGATACAGCTGACCGACGCCATCCGGTTCCATTTGTTCAACATATATCTGATAGCTTCCAGTTGGCTCGTAAACAGAAATGTGGCCAACGACCAGGACTTTCATGCCCTCTTCAGGCGTAAATTTTATGCGGTTGAACGCTGATTTGAACATAATTGCGCTGATCTTGGCGTTATCATCCTTCAAGCTAAAGTACTGGTGGGCATTTGGCCTGAGTCGGAAATTAGAAATTTCCCCAGTGAGGTATACCTTAGATAAATACGGATCAACATCGAATTTTCTTTTAATATATTTTGTTAAGGCGCTAACAGTTAGATAATCATTGGTCACGTTCAAGGCTCCATTCTGCTAAATCAACAGTTTGCTGCATCAATGTCGCAATGGTCATTGGGCCGACACCACCTGGAACGGGCGTGATGTAAGACACTTCATCAAATAAATCATCGTAGTCAACATCTCCTACCAGATGACCGGCTTCATTAATATTTTGACCGACGTCGATCACCACAGCTCCGGGCTTAACATCGTTTTTGGTCAGTGTGTGCAGGCTGCCGGTAGCCGAGACAATGATATCAGCCTGCTTCGTATACTGGGTAATATCTTTTGTCAGGAGGTGAAGAATTGATACGCTGGCACCGGCATTTAACATCAAGGCGGCCATTGGTTTGCCGACAATCGCACTTCGACCAATCATCACGGCATTCTTACCCTTTAAATCAATTTGATATTCGTCAAACATCGTCATAACACCCTTAGGCGTGCAGGCAACCGGATATTTCGTGGTATCGTTTAAAAATAACTTACCAACATTAACCGGATGAAAACCATCCACGTCTTTTTCAGGCAGGATGGATCTGGTAACTAATTTTTCATTAATTTGTTTTGGAAGCGGATCTTGGACTAAAATTCCGGTGACTTCCGGATCTTCGTTATACTGACGGACGACGTTCAATAATTCTTCTTGAGAAATACTTTCAGGAAGTTCCTTGACGATCGACCGAATTCCCAATCGTTCAGCTGTGCGGTGCTTATTTCGAACATAACGCTGGCTCGCAGAATCAGTTCCCACAATAATGACAACCAGCTCCGGTGTCATTCCATGTGCTTGCTTTAGCTTTTCAACACGTTGACTCGTTTGCCCGTTTAATTTCTTTGCAAGTGCTCTTCCGTCAATAATCGTTGCCATGTTTGAAACCGCTCCTTTATATTTTCATCTTGAAATCATATGTACAAAAAAATAGATTTACACATGTGTAAATCTATTTTACCAGTTCTTCTAAAGCATGTGACAAAATCCCGTTAACAAATTTTCGTGAACGGTCATCACTAAATTTTTTAGCCAACTCGATTGCTTCGTTGATTGAAACCTTGGCAGGAAGGTCGTCTACGTAAATCATCTCGTAGAGGGCAATCTCCAAGATAATCAAGTCAGTTCGGGCAATCCGCTCTAAAGACCAATTGGCAGCTAAATACTTTTTAATTGTTTGATCAATCTCAGATTTGTGTTCCAAAACCCCGGCAATTAAGTCATGTAAATAGGCTGGGTACTCGTCACCATACTGACCGCTTGTCAAAACCTGGAAGAAGTCCTTCCAATCGGTTTGATCATTGGTATTTAAGGCAAAAAGTGTTTGGAACGCAATTTCTCTGATTTGGTGTCGTGTTAATTCCACTATTCCTCACCATTTTCTTCTTCGTCGGCAAAAGGATTGTTGGGATCGACCGTACTGGTTGTCTTTTCCGGAACGACTCCTTGCACGTGAACGTTGACTTCAGTTACTTTTAAGCCGGTCATAAACAACAGCTGCTGTTCAACTTGGCTTTGAATTTGAAGTGCAACCTTTGGAACGGAAACGCCATAGTTTAGGTAAACATAGACGTCGACCGTTAATTCTTCGTCATTATAAGTTAAATTAACGCCCTTACCATGTTCTGTCCGACGTCCCAAAAGTTCGTTAACACTGGTTGAAAATGAACCACGCATCCGATTTACGCCGTCAATTTGTGACGTCGCAACACCAGCAATGATTTCCAACACATTTTGAGCAATTTCAATCTTGCCGAGAGCAGAATCATTTGAATGAAGGGTAATATTTGTGTCTTCAGCCATTTTAAAGCCTCCGTTTCAGACCAATCGGGTGCTTATGCACGTGAAATGTAAGTACCGTCAGTTGTGTTGATAACCAGCTTGTCGCCCTGGTTCACAAAGAATGGTACTTGAAGTGTCAAACCGGTCGTCATTGTTGCAGGTTTGGAACCACCAGATGCCGTATCACCTTTGATGCCGGGTTCTGTTGCAGCAACTTCAAGGGTAACGGTGTTTGGAAGTTCAATTCCCAAGGTTTCGTTTCCATATTGGATGACTTGAACAGCCATGTTTTCTTGAAGGTAGTTCAGTTCACTCTTAATTTGTTCAGCTGGAATGGAAATTTGATCATACGTATCCATATCCATGAAAACGTGTTGATCGCCATCAGCGTAAAGGTATTGCATCTTTTTGGTGTCAATTTGAGCCTGTTCCATCTTAGCGCCTGCGCGGAAAGTCTTTTCTTGAACAGCGCCAGTTCGCAGGTTCTTAAGCTTTGAACGGACAAATGCACCACCCTTACCAGGCTTAACGTGTTGGAAACTCAAAATTCTCCAAATTGCGTGATCAACCTCGATGGTTAATCCATTCTTAAAATCAGCAGTTGAAATTGCCATTGTTGTTCCTCCTAAATGTAAAGTAACATACATTGATTATATAATACTTTGAGCCTAAATATCCAATTAAATCGGCTGTGTGATTCCGGACAATCAAAAAGCTGGGATGCAAAACATGTGTTTTGTCCCAGCCTCCTGATTGATTCAAAATATAATGGGTTATTTAGCAGCTTCAGCAACTGGATAAACTGAAACCTGACGCTTGTCGCGTCCTTTTCGTTCGAAACGAACAACTCCATCAACTACTGCAAACAATGTATCATCGTTACCACGCTTAACATTGTTACCTGGGTAGATATGAGTTCCACGTTGACGATAGATGATTGATCCACTGTGAACTGATGAACCGTCAGCAGCCTTCGTACCTAAACGACGACCAGCTGAGTTACGACCGTTGGCAGTTGATCCACCACCTTTATGGTGAGAGAAGAATTGTAAATTCATTGCTAACATTGGTTTACACCTCCAGATTGAATTGATTTATTTTGCTGTATTTAACTTAATATACTGACTATAACTTGTTGCGATGTCCGCCATTCCGTTCTCGAAAGTATTCAAAACTGCATCAGCCTGAATGCTTTTTTTAGAATCCAAAACGATCGGGACATCAACCGATAAGTAACCGCCATTCTTATCATCACTATCAACATCAACGTCCAAGCCAACAACTTCTTGAAGGCCATTGACTGTGGTAATGCTTAATACTGAAACGGCAGAACAGACAATATCTTGTCCATACTCACCGGCATCGGCATGGCCGGTTATCGTAAATCCGCTAACGTGGCCCCGATAGTGCTTAATGGTAGCTTGAATCATTTATCAGTCACCTCAAAGACATTATGCCTTGATTGAATCGATAACAACCTTTGTATATGGTTGACGATGGCCCTTCTTTGAACGTGAGCCCTTCTTTGGCTTGTAACGGAAGATGGTAATCTTCTTTTGACGACCCTGCTTTTCAACAGTTCCAGTTACTGATGCGCCATCAACTAATGGTGTCCCAACTTTAACTGAATCGCCACCGACCATGACAACTTGATCAAAAGTAACCTTTGCGCCTTCGTCTGCATCTAATTTTTCAATGTAGATTGCATCGCCTTCGGAAACCTTGTATTGCTTACCGCCTGTAGTAATAACTGCGTACATATCTTGTGCACCTCCTCATAAATTTGCTTAGACTCGCCGAAACCAAGCGCCCCAAACAGTATTGGGAACTTCATAGCTCGAATCGAGCGGTTGTAGCTGTGGAAGCCACAATTACAACGTTACTAGTATACATAATCGTTGCCAGTCCGTCAATAGGAATGTTGATTGGCATAAAAAAACAACCGCTACCCACGGCTGCTCTTTTATTTTCGTTGAGCTAAATGTTTGCCATTCTCCCTTATGGATGTTGAAGAATCGGTAAAATACTGAATAATTCCACAGACAATGAAAATAAATACAATAAAAATTACAAATCCCACAACTTCCACCTCCTATAGGTGTACAGCTATTTGCTGCACAGTTTTATTATCCTATTTTCAACGATTCGGTTCAATTTTTTACATCAAATTTTGGTAAAACTTAATAAAAATGCAATCTTTTTAGCCAATTTATCATGAACTTTGAAACAATTCCTACGAATACAACGATTAAACATTGACTAGGAAGTGAATATTTCATATAATTGTTAGTGTTGATTTGTCGCAATAGCTCAGCTGGATAGAGCAACGGTCTTCTAAACCGTAGGTCGAGAGTTCGAATCTCTCTTGCGACATCAGACCCCAAAAGGCCTCGGAAAAAATTAATTTCCGAAGCTTTTTTTGCGTTAACTGGGATCTTTGTTCTACCCCCTTCACGAGAGCAGAATACCCAACGATCCCTCATATCGTACTAAGAGATAAATATCTTTAAACGTAATTTGGGGGTATTTGATCAATTTTATCCGACCACGGTCAAATAGATGCTAAGTCGCTTAGATGGCCATTTTAAAGTTTCAATATTTTCTCGTTGGAACACATTGTACTTATAATCTTTTTTGCAAAACTTTAATCGCTTTGTTTGTAGTTATTTAGATTGTGTTTCCTTAGATACTTTTTTAGGCTTATGGACATTTTTGTTATTCTTCGGGATAGGCTTCTTTTTAGCAGGCTTCTTTTTGACGGCTTTTCCTACAACAGTAGTTTGTGAAACAACAGTTACGCCATCAGGAACGATATCCTTACCATCAGGTACCTTCATTTTTGTGGCTGACGTAGTAGTGCCTGATAATCCGACTATTAACCCAAATAATAATGCAGCAAGTATTACTTTAGTAGGTTTTCTCATGACTCTTCCCCTCACTTTACTTTATATAACGATGATCAAAAATAAAATTAATAATCCACTATTTGAATTAGCTCTATGATTTGAGAATATTTAAAAGTATTCCTAGAATCGTTATTCTTACAGTCTTAATATGTTCCTCCATAGTAACATTCCCTTTTTATTATAGTCCTTGTGAGACTATACACCAAGATTTTAAAACTATATCTGAAACTTAAAAGCTGATAATTACGCTAAAGGCATGCGATTATTAACTTTCATGTTTCAGTGTAGAAAAAACTGGAGAATTTTAGGCAACTTCAAACCTGCTTGAGATGATACCACCAATCCTTAGTCAAATGAGGTTGGTGGCATTTTTTGTTTGGTCAAAAAAATTTCTAATTCTTCTGTTGCCCACTCTCTTTTTCAAAAATTGGATCAAAAAGTGGTCAACGAGATTAGAAAAATATCTTCATCGCAGGTTACATAAAAAGTTCCGAGACCAATCACGGTCCCGGAACTTTTTTATCAATCTACCTAATAATCGTTTTCTTGCCGATTTTGATTAATGTGATTTTTATCATTGAATGCGGTCTCGATTTCATCTTCGGTGTAGCCAAAATCCACTAAACCAAATTTTAAGAACAGCCGCCATGAGTGGTTGAAGCTGTCGCCGCTGTGATTGAAATAAGCATCAAACAGCATTCGCTTCATCGCAAGATACTGCTTATCCAAGTTGTTTTCCTTTTTGGACTGCTTAATTTTTTCAATATCATCTTGAGAATTAAGGACAAAATGGTTCCAGTTTTTTAAGTTGGAAATCAGGAGATAAAAGTCCATCGCATCCACATATTCATAAAGTAATGTCTGCCTTGGCGTTTTATCGGGATCCTGCTTGCCACGATGAACTTTCCAAACCTTGAACCATTCTGACGTGTTAGCCATCTCGGCCAATTCCACATCCAGGGCAACAAAAGCATTCTTAACCCGTCCGTCATTGGACCAATGAAGCTGCTTTTTAGCTTCAATTTCACGGTTAAGATAGACAGACGATGCGATCAACGCTTGTAAATCCATTAGTTAGCTCCTATCCAAAAATAAACTTGTTTGAGAGAATCTCTAGCTGCTTTTTATTGTCGAGATACCAGTCTTTGATGAACGGATAGTCCAGCAATAAGTACAGCCAGCTTTCCTTTTGATCTTCATCATGAATGGTTGCGCCCCATTTTGGACGATCACTGTCACCAGCGTTATAGACGCTTAATTTAGTCTGATTATCCAGTGTCAAATTGGCGCCACCCCTTTCACCCGACATCAAAATGTAATTATTGTCGGCTGATTTGACAAACAGTTCATCCAAAATGGATTCTGGCACTTCCCCGGCAGCAAATTCATAAAATTCGCCGTTGATTCCATCCAAAACATTGAAATCAATCTTAAAGCCAAAGTTTTCCTTCAAGGCCTCTGCAGCCTGCATCATGACGGATAAAGCGTCTTTGAGCGCTGAGATGTCAAGCCCTTCCAAATCGACAACAAAGTAGTCAATCAATGCAGATCCGTGAAACATGAACTCTTTGGTTTTCAGATTTAAGTAAAACAAGGGCCGATTGTGTGCCGTTGGACCGAAAAAGAACCCTGATTCGTTTTTAGTTGACTTTGTGAACGTAAATGTGTTGTCACCCAACGAAGCAAACTTGCACAAGAGTTTTTGTACGTGTTCAGAATTACTAATGGCCAAGCTATCGTTGTTATCAGACAATTTTAATAATCGCTCGAAAAAGATTAACTGGACATCTTCATCCGAGAACTGGTGTGGAAATTCAACATAGTCGGTATTTAAATGAAAATTAGTCAGCTTAAGGGCTGCGTCTAGTAATTCGTTGGTATCGGTCGTTTTGTTAAGCTGCTTAAATGCTGCCACGTAATGCGTTCCGTTATCCAAACCGGCTTGAATGGCATCCGTGTATGTTGACAGTAATTCAGTTGTTGTTAACACTTTTTTAGGTGCTTCATTTATATCATTACTCACCGTCACTCACCTGCGTTTCTTTGCTCAAGCTCTGCAGATATTTGGCGTATAGATGATTGTTATTATCAATAAACGCTTCAAAACTGCCAAACGAAGCCCGAATATTTTGTTTCTCCAAATTATAAATTGTCTCTTCTTTTGATAAGGCCAAAATTTGATTTTCATTCTTCTTGATTTCTGCGCGGCCATCTGAAGCCTGCTCGTCAATTTGGGTCAATTGCAGCAAAGAATCTTGGAGTTGTTGGTGTTCTTCCTTCACTTTTCCAGCTTCCCAAGGCATTGGAGATTTTTCTTCATTCTCCTTGAGTTGCTTTCTAATTTGTTCTTTTTGCTGATCACGCTTGGCTTGATCCTCAATTAATTGAGTGAGCTTTTGGTTTTGTTCCCCTAATTGACGCATCTGATCATCGTTAACCCGCTTATTTTGAGCTTCCAACTCAAATGATTTTGTCAATGTTTCATATTCATCTTCAGCGAAATTAAAGCGGACGTTAATTGCGTCCAATTCGCCAAACATCCGGTGATCCCACCAATTACCGAAATAAATATTGAATTTGCCAAGATCGTACTCGTGGTAGTAGAAAAATGGATATGTAACCCCTAGGTAGTCAATTAATTGATTGCTCAAGTGATGGCTGAGTTCGGCCTTTAAATCTGAAGCCAGGCCAAAATAATTTGGTGTCGGTTCACCGGGTTCTTCGCCCTTAACCTCAGTCGCAAACCGGTTTGGATCCATTAGCTCATAGATTTTTAAATCGTTGCCACTTTTAATCGATTCGTTCAGCTCATTAAGATAGGTGATTTTCTGGCTAAGTGCAGATGATAACACCGAATCAGTTTGGCTGAATGGATCATTTTCAGTTTTTTTGTCCATAATATTGCCTCGTATTTCCCCTTATTTATACATTTAATGTTATCTGAAAAACGCTCATAAATAAAGGGTTAATCGCATTATTTATCAAACATTTGTCAAAAACATGTCATAAATACGCAAAGTTTTGAAAATTCCAGAAATCGGCCATCAAAATCCCATGGTTTTCCACCCTAACGCCAAAAAAGAAGTCGAACAACGATCGACTTCTTTTAAAGTGGTTTTCTCAGGTAATCAACTTTTATTTGACCACATACGCGTCTTTGTAATTGTAAGTTGCCCCCGCTGTATTGTAGATAATTCCCTTAACTTTGCTGCTCAACAAGTTTTTGCTTGCAGATTGATAAAGTGGCGTAACCCCTTGATTTTCAAGCAAAATATTTTGCGCCTTGGTCATGTCTTCAAACCGTTTGTCGGCATTACCAGCATCGGTTGTTGATGACGCTTTGATCAAGCGGTCATATTGTTTGCTTGACCATTGCGGTACGTTACTTGGGTTATTGGTCGTCAAAATGTTCAAGAATGTGATTGGGTCAGCGAAATCTGCATACCAATCAGCCATGGTAACCTGATAGTTATGTGTTTTTTGCCGTGAAAGCAGCGTTTGGAATGGAATGTTCCGTAAACTAACGGTTAACCCAGGCAGGTTCTGTTGCAATTGTGACTGCAAGTATTCACTGACTTGCTTTTGAGCAAACTCATCTGAACTCAATAAGGTAAAATGCATCTTTGAAATTCCGAGTTCCTTTAATCCCTGTTTCCATAATGCTTTGGCCTTCGTCGGATTATACGTCATCGACGCCGGCTTGGCAGTGGTTGCGGTGAAGTCCTTTCCGGTCTTCGGGTTAATGGAAAGCCCCTTGGAAACAAAGCTTTGGGAATTAAATGAACCGTCACCGAGAATTTTCTTGGTTAGTTGATCGCGATTGACGGCCATTGAAATTGCCTGACGAATTTTCAAGTTCTTGAATAAGCGATTCTTTTGGTTAAATGCCAGGTAATAACAACTGGACGTTTCGCGGGTCACCATATTTTTATCGTTCTTAAGGTTTTTAGCTAACACCCCAGATAAGCCAACGTACTGCAGCTTACCTGTTTTAAACTGGTTATACCCGGTTGACGGGTCTTTGGTGACTTGGTAGTGAAGCTTATCAAGTTTGACGTGTTTTTTATCCCAGTAATCCGAATTTTTGGCAAGTGTCCAGGTCATCCCGGTTCCATTCCAATCACTCAACTTAAACGGGCCGTTATAAACCATGTCTGAACTCTTGGTGCCGTAATCATTGCCATACTTTTCAACAACTTTTTGATTTTGTGGGAAGAATAACGGAAATCCCATCAGTAGTTTAAAGTATGGAATTTTCTTCTCCAAGTTGACAACTAACTTGTAGTCGCCTTCTGCTTTGACACCCAGCGTTTTGTATGACTTCTTGTTGGCTTGAATGGCATCCGCGTTCTTGATGCCGGAGAATAAGTAGCCGTACTGGGATGCCGTTTTTGGATTAACGGTCCGTTGCCAAGAGTAGACAAAATCTTTGGCAGTTACCGGATCACCGTTACTCCACTTGGTTCCCTTACGAAGGGTAAATGTATACGTTAATCCATCGTTTGTGATGGCCGTCTTGGTTGCCAACGCGTTTTCGATCTTACTATTCTTCCCAAGCCGGTAAAGCCCCTCATCGATGTTGTTTAAGACCTCAAACGTTTGAACCGACGTTGTCTTGGATAAATCAACGGTCGACAGCTCTGAATCCACTGCTGTGGTAAAGACCTGTTTATCCGCTAATTTCCCCGACCCACTTTTTTGACTTGAACAACCGGTTAAGATGACGCCCAACCCAACCATACACACGAGTTTGAAACTCATTAAATTGACTTTCATAATTAGTACCACTCCTCAATTTCCAAAGTAATAGGAACCCTCATTTTATATGTTTTTGATTAGATTTTCATGAGATACATTAAGTAAAAGAAGCCCGCAACCGTGCACCAACGTTTGTAAGTGCACGATTGCGAGCTTCTTGATATTTCTTAAATAACACCCATCAAAGTGCGAATCATTTAGTTTAAATGATTAATATTTTTCGAGGTATTGATCACGTTCCCAGCCGGATACTTGGGTCCGGTATGAGTCGTATTCAAGGTTCTTAGCTTCAATAAAGCTGTTATACAGATGTTCACCGAGTGCCTTTTTCATCGTTTCATCAGCTGATAAATCCTTCAATGCATTATGGAGAGTGTCAGGCAGATTCGTGATGTGGCTCTTTTGACGTTCTTCAGCATCCATGCGGTAGATGTTACGGTCGATACTGTGTTCTGGTTCGATCTTGTTACGAAGACCGTCAAGTCCGGCTTCCAAGACGCAGGCGATTGCAAGATATGGGTTAGCCGTTGGATCCACGCTACGAAGTTCCAACCGAGTCGAGTTGCCTCGAGCACTTGGAATTCGGATGAGTGGTGAACGGTTTGAGCCTGACCAAGCAACGTAAACAGGTGCTTCATAGCCTGGAACCAAACGCTTGTATGAGTTAACAATTGGGTTACATACAGCTGTAAATGAACGGGCGTGCTTCAGCAAGCCGCCAAGGAAGTAGTAAGCTTCTTGAGAGATTTCCAATTCACCGTTCTTGTCGTAGAAGGTGTTACCCTTATCGTCAAACAACGACATGTTCAAATGCATTCCGGAACCATTGATGCCGCTTAATGGCTTTGGCATGAAGGTTGCGTATAGACCATACTTACGTGCAACGGTCTTAACAACCAGCTTAAATGTTTGAATGTTATCGGCAGCTGCCAATGCGTCAGCGTACTTAAAGTCAATTTCATGTTGGCCAGGAGCAACTTCATGATGGGCAGCTTCAACATCGAAGCCCATTTCTTCAAGGGTCAAAACAATTTCACGTCGACAATTTTCACCAAGATCCATTGGTGCCATGTCGAAGTAACTTCCCTTATCATTCAGATGTAAAGTTGGCTCACCGTTTTCATTCATCTTGAATAAGAAGAATTCTGGTTCAGGCCCAATATTGAATGATGTGAAGCCGGCCTTCTTCATGTCACCAAGTACTCGGATCAGGTTGTTACGAGGATCGGCTGCGTAAGGTTCGCCATTTGGACGGTAAACTTGGCAGATAACCCGAGCAATCTTGCCACGATCAGTACTCCATGGGAAGATCATCCATGTTGAAAGGTCAGGGTAAAGGTACATATCACTTTCTTCAATTCGAACGAAGCCTTCAATTGAAGAGCCGTCAAACATTAATTTGTTATCAAGCAGTTTGTCCAATTGTGTGATTGGAACTTCAACGTTCTTGATCGTGCCAAACAAATCCGTGAACATCAAACGTAAAAATTTGACGTCCTCATCTTTTACCATGCTACGAATATCATCTTTTGAGTAATCATGTTTTGTGGCCATCTATATAACGCTCCTATCAGTGATTTAATTTGTTCAAACTATTCGGATCATCAAATGACGAAGAAGGCGGCTTCAGTCCACCAATGTTCAAAAACTCATCTTGAAGAATTTTTCTGACATCACTGTCGGTAAGTCCTTTTTCAAGGTTGCGTTTTCGTTCGTCTTCCAACTGGGATTGCTTCTTATAGACTTCCTTGATGCCGGAAATGTTAAGCCCGTCATCCAAGTAATCTTTAATTTCTAAAAGCCGGTCAACGTCATTCAATGAATACATTCGTCGATTCCCTTCATTTCGGAGGGGCTTGATCAATTCCTGCTGTTCATAATACCTGATTTGCCTGGCTGTCAAGTCAGTCAGCTTCATTACAGTTCCAATCGGCAGAACTGACATTGAGCGCCGTAGTTCCTTCTCTCGCATTGTTCACCTCCTAAATCTTGTACCTATAATACCATTACCAAAAGCAAAGTCAAGGCCAAATGTCACATTTTATAACATGAAATTACATTTCTTGATGATTCAACCATTTTCTGACGTCTGCTTCAATCTGTGTGATTGTTTCTGGGTGTTCAACCAGGTTATACCAATTGGGTCGCGTCTTATTTCGAAACCACGTTAACTGCCGTTTGGCATAATGTCTGGAATCTTTTTTCACCAGGTCAACCGCTTCTTCCAAAGTGATATCGCCCTTAAAATACGGGTAAAATTCATGGTAGCCAATTCCCTTGCCTGCCTGATATTCAGTTCCGTGATGGGCATAGAGAAATTTGGCCTCCTCAAGTAAGCCGGCCGCCATCATCATATCCACCCGTTGATTGATTCGTTGATAAAGCAGCGCCCGATCGGTGGTTAATCCAATCAAGAACGCGTCAAAGGACCTGCCATCATTTTTTTGATCAGAAAATCGGCGGCCAGTTTTTATGTAGACTTCCAATGCCCGAATCACACGGCGGACGTTATTGACGGGAATTTCAGCCGCAGCTTGAGGATCTACTTCTGCCAACCGGTCGTGGAGGGCTTGGTTGCCTTTTTCGTCAGCCTGTTCGCGGAGCTGTTTTCTAAGGTCGGCATTTTGATATTGATCACCTCCCAGCTCCAAGCCGTCGAGTAACGCCTGAAGATAAAAGCCGGTGCCACCAACAATGATTGGCAGCTTGCCTGAAGAAGTGATTAAGTCAATGGCTTTAATTGCTTCGGAAACAAAATCAGCCACTGAGAAGCGCTCGTCAATGTCTCGAATGTCGATCAAATGATGGGTGATCCCATCCATTTCTTTTGCGGTCACTTTTGCCGTTCCAATGTCGAGTCCGCGATAAACCTGCATCGAATCACCGGAAATGATTTCACCGTTGAATTGATGAGCAAGTTGAATGGACAATGCCGTTTTGCCGACAGCAGTTGGACCGACAATCGCGAGAACTTTCTTCATTCCAAGCCACCTCTCATTTCAGCCCTCAACTGGACAGCTCTTGCCGGATAGTCGGTAATAATGGCCGCCATGTTCCGCTCAAAGCAATATTGCATGTCCTCGGTAGAATTAACCGTCCATGGGCGTAAAAGCGCTGCAGGGGCGAAAAATGGGTGCCGTTTGAGCCAGCGGATATCGGGATGAAAATCAGAAATCAGATGCCCCTTTTTTAATGTTTTGGCCTCTTTTGCGGCCGTCTTAAACAATTTTGCACCGGACGTTTTCGGATCAAGACTATTTAAGATCTCCAACGAATGGGCATTGAAGCTTGAATAAATTAGCTGGAATGGATAATCAATCGAGGAAAAGTAGTCAAAAACCGCTTTTTCAATGCCGGGATACTGAATCTTGTTGGTTTTTAACTCCAAATTAAAAATTCCGGTAAATTGATCTTTAATCAGAAGCTCAACGACTTCTTGAAGTGTGGGTACGGCAGTCCCTTTGAACTCTTCGCTGAAACGAATTCCGGCATCTAAATGCTTAATCTCCGCTAGATTTTTATCCACAATTCGACCTGAACCATTCGTTGTTCGATCGACGGTTTCATCGTGCATGATAATGAATTGCTGATCCTTGGAAAAATGAACGTCGGTCTCAATACCGTCTGCTCCGTCATCAATAGCGGTTTGAAAAGAAATCAATGTGTTTTCAGGCCGGTTGCCCTTGCTTCCCCGATGAGCAATAATTTTGGTGTCAATTTTCACAATAAAACTCCTTTTGAACGATTATTTAGTCAATTAACTAGATATCTGAATTAAAATAAAGCATAATGAATGTATAAACAAGCATTGGAGGGTTTAGATATGAAACATTTTACTAACGGACTCATTGTCGGTGTTCTCGGAACGGTTGCTGCTGGTGTTGGCGCATTGTTGACTTTCAAGAAGTCAGTCGTTGACCCAATTGAAGACGAAGAACAAAAGTTTGAATCAAACCGTAAAAAGGCAATGCGTAAGAGCCGCGCCGCACACCATGGATAATCGTTTATCCAGTAAAATTTAAAAATTGAATTTTATGAAATAAAAAATGGACTATGAGCAAGATTTGCTCATAGTCCTATTTTATCAATAATTGCTCTTTTTTTCCTTACCATTCCAGCCTTGATAACCACTTTTTAAGATGTACAGGTCTTTATAACCCTTCTTGCTTAAAAATAAGGCAGCTCGTTTGCTGATGGTTTTTCCCTGGTCATACATATAAACAGGTAAATCTGGCCGAAGCTGAGTGTAAAAGTTTCTAATTGTCGAATAAGGAAGACTACGTGCTCCTAAAATATGACCATCTTTGAAACTTTTCTGCTCACGTAAATCAATCACTTGGGCTTTACGCATACCCTTTTGGAATTCGTCATTCTTTAAGTAAGTAGCGGCTTGTTTTACCCGCATATTTTGAATGATGGTATATCCTCCCCAAGCGATTAAAATAACGACCAATATGATGGTCATGACTAAGTTTCCTGTATTTGCTCCAATTATCAACTAAAACATCCTTCTTTCAGATTTTTATTTTGCTGCAAATGGTTGGTTGTTTCTAAATTGTAATGCCAGTGAGGCAGCACCAATGACACCGGCATCGTTTCCTAATTGTGCCAACTTCAATTTGGTTGAATCCCGAACTGAAGGAAACGCATTTTCCTGGAAGTAACGGGTGGTTGGCTGCAGCAGCGTATTGCCGGCATTTGAAACCCCACCACCAATGATAATATTTTCAGGATTAAGGGTGTTTCCAATGTGTGATAACGCCAAACCTAAGTAAGAACAAACCCGATCAACAATTTGGTTGGCCAAAATATCACCGTTATCAGCAAGGAAGAACACCATCTTGGAAGTTAAGTCTTCGTCACCATCAATTAGTTCTTTGATCCGTGACTTACCGGTAAAGGTCTGTGCCATATCCTTTGCGATGTGGACAACCCCGGTTGCTGAAGCGTACTGTTCCAAACAACCGCGTTTGCCACATGTACATTGATAGCCGTTTGGTACAACGGTAATGTGGCCGACTTCTCCGGCGCCACCATTAATGCCGTGGACCAACTTGCCATTCGCAATGACACCACCACCAACACCGGTTCCCAGTGTGATGAAAACAACATCTTGGGCAGTATCGCCGGCACCTTTCCAATACTCACCAAGAGCGGCACTGTTAGCGTCGTTATCGATGATAATTGGTAAGTTCAAGTTCGCCGAAATAGTTGCCCCAACCGGTTGCACGATATCCCAGCCAAGATTGTAGGCGCCGACAACGGTTCCTTTTTCACGATCAACGGCGCCCGGCGTCCCCATTCCAATACCAAAAAAGTCTTCAGTATTGTAGTCTTCCTTGCGCATCTGATCACTAATTGATTTGATCATGTTTGGAACGATGTGGCTTCCATGTTCGCTAATATCAGTTGGGATTCGCCACTTTGCGAGAATATTTCCCTTTGTGTCAATAAACGCAAACTTCGTTGTGGTTCCACCTAAATCAATTCCGATTAATTTCTTTGCCAATGTAACTTCCCCTACCTTCTTGTTTTTCTTCAATCCGATGCTCTCGGGTTAAAACCAATTTTGCATGAATAAACTCGTCATGACTAATCAGCTGGGCTTTGTGAAGGTGATCCAACTCCAACGCCATGACCTCGATGTCCCAAAGCCGTTTGCCGACATATACATAAATATCAAATTTTTTCAGCAGTTGCTGAACATCATACAGCGTTTTCATTATCTCACATCCTCCTTCAAAATTGTTTTAATTCCGAAAATTCTTAAAATTTTGCCTGCATCCCTATTGTATACAAAACGAAAACGATTACAACCAGCATAATTGCCGCAATCACCCGTTTGACCCGGCTGGTCTTTGAAAAACCAACGCCAGTCACGTACGCAATTAAAAAGCCACCCACTAAGCCACCAATGTGTCCCGCAATATCGATGCCGGAAACAAAGATGTCCGTCCCAATATTCAGCACGATAAATAGCAGAAACGTTTTGGCCATTGACACGATTGCCGGATTCTTGGAAAAACTTTCACCCAGCATTAAAAAAGCGCCGAACAAACCAAAGATCGCCGTACTGGCACCGGCAGACAATCCGCTGTTGAACGCAAAACTGCCTAAATTTCCCACGATTCCGGACACAAAGAAAATGATGGTAAACCGCCAGTGGCCAAATAGCTGCTCAACGTACTGACCTATAAAATACAAGGTAATCCCATTCATTAGGATGTGGGTGAATCCAATGTGAATAAAAATGGGTGTCACAAGTCGCCAATATTGCCCGGCTCGAATCAATGGATTATATTTGGCACCAAACTCAACCAAGGTTACCGGATTTTCGGTTCCCCCCATCACCGACATTAGTCCAAACACAACCACCATCGCTGCGAGCAGCAGGTACGTTACGTAAGGTTTGTCTTTAATATTACTCATAACCCCTCCTGATCTTCGCTAAAAATAAGTTGATCGATTGGAACATCGAACGTTTCAACATCCCACACCGGTTGTTCAAAAAGTTGGACCGGGGTTGCAATTGAAATGCTGACCCCTTCAAAGCCCTTCAAGAAGCGATCATAAAAGCCGCCACCATAGCCAACCCGATAATGATTTCTTGAAAATGCCAATCCTGGGACAATTAAGACATCCATTTGATTTTTAGCGATAACCGTTCCATTAACGGGTTCAATCGTCCCAAACTTTGTCTGATTGAGTTGCGTCTTTTCTTCCAACAGGACAAATTCCATTTGCCGATGGGGCAACGTCCTTGGAACCGCCACTTGGATATCATGTGCCAGTGCCTCGTGAATAATTGGTTGGGTATCCAGTTCATCATCCATACTCAACGTCACACCAATCGTGCGACTATTGTTAAACGCTGGACTATCAAACAGCCGTTGGTATAGTGCGGCTAATTTGGGCTTGTTAGTCGAATCCTTCAGAAAATCATGCAATTTGGTTGTTTGCAGTTCTCGAAGTGCCCGCTTTGATTGAACTATTTCTGCCATCATATCACCTGATTGTTTGATCGTCAGTATCAATTAATTCATTTGGATATAAAAAAGGTTTGGGTAATTACCCAAGCCTTATTTGGTTTCCCGATGTAACGTTACTTTACGCTCGCGTGGGCAATACTTGTTAAGCTCCAAACGGTCAGGATTGTTTCGACGGTTCTTGCTAGATAAGTAAGTACGTTCATGGCATTCAGTACATTCCATTGTAATGTGTACTCGCATGGAATACGACCTCCAAACTTTTTTAAAAATAGCTAGTCTAATAGCCTCAACTTAAAATATTTTATCATCAATTAAGATAAATTACTAGGATAAAATAGATAAATGTTAAGTACTTTTACTTAACAGTCGAAGTTGATTGGACCGTGCTCCAGTAGGCCGCATAAATCTTCTTGGCCAGCTGCATATTGTTACTTTCCGCGTTCACTCCCAAGTTTGGCATTGCCAGAGCAACCACCACTTGTGGATGAGTCGATGGTGCATACGAAGCCAGACTTAACGTAACCGTCTCGTTGCCGTTATAGAAGGTCTGAGCAGTACCCGTCTTAGCGGAAATTTCAGGCTTGATCGTATCAAGTGCGCCCCCGGTCTTATACGTGTTGGTTCCGTGGACCACTCGATAAAGACCAGTCGTTACGACATTGCGTTCAGCGGGTGTCATGTTGATGTAGTTGAGAACCTTTGGCATCACAGTTGCCTTGACCGTTCCTAATTTTCCGTTCTGGCTGGTTCCCCGAATTGCTTGAACAACGTGTGGCTCAATTCGGTAACCACCGTTGGCAATTGTCGAAATGTATTGGGCAACCTGCATGGTTGTATAGGCATCATAGTTTCCAAATGATAGATCCAGCGCACTTCCAATATGACTCCGTCCACTTGCACCCTTTAAACCAGTTGATTCACCGGGAATATCGATACCGGTTTTCACGCCGAGGCCAAATTGATTAAAGTAGCCGCGCATCGTATTGAAGATGCTAGGATTCATTGTTAAGGCGCCACCTTCTACGTATTTAAAGTGAGCTTCTTTCATGGCTAACTGCATCATATAAGAGTTTGATGAAACCTGAAGTGCATCACTGGCATCAACAGAAATATTTGCATGGCCATTGTGGTTGAACCACGAAGACTTCTTGACCCCGCCAGTTGTGATCGGCTGGTCGGTTAATGTGCTGTTAGTAGGTGTGATAACGTGGTCCATCAAGGCACCGGAAACCATTGCCCCTTTGACAACAGACCCCATTACAATTGAACTGTTCATTGTTCCCAAAACATTATCAGTAATCTTGGAGGTCTTTGGATTGCGATCGACGCCCCCCATACCGATAATTGCGCCAGTATTAGGATTCATAACCACAGCGTAAGTTCCGGTAGAATTCCCACCGGCACTGGATTCAGCAGAACGAACCAACGCCTGAAGCTTCTTCTGGAATTTTGCATTAATGGTCAGCTGAAGGTTATCACCCTTTTGGCCACCGTACTTTTTAATTTCTTTTTTGATTTGATTATCACTATTCAGGACAATCTGGGTCTGAGATTTGGTTCCGCGAAGAACGGGTTCATACTGGCGTTCCAAATAACTTTGGCCGACGCTATCGTTTCGTGAATAGCCTTGAGCCAATAATTCATTAATCCGATCACTTGGAAGACCACTCTTTTCGTTTGAAACTGTTCCGGTGATTCCTTGAATCGACTGTCCATTTGGATAATTTCGACTCCAACTGGTTCCAACATTGACACCAGGCATATCAGCCAAATGCTCACCAACCAAAGCAACCTCACGTTGGCTCACGTTATCATCCTTAATGTTAACGGTTGATAATTGATAAGCACTACTCATCTTTGCAAAAATCGTTGCAGCATTCTTGGTGGCTTTTGAGAAGGTCGAGCTCGGATAATTTTCAACCTTGGCAACAGCTTTGTCATACTTGGCGTCAGCTGAATACCCCGAAATGCCTGGAATTTGCTTTTCAACCTTTGCTAAAGTCGTTTCGTCAGATAAGTAATAATCGGCTAATTGCCGTTTCGTTAAACTACTGGTTGGAACCGTAATGTATTTTGCAAGCCGATTCGCCACGTTATACATGTCAGACGACAAGACATTAACGCCTTTTGTATAAACAATGGCTTGGTGAGCGGAATTTCCAACCAAAACCTGGCCAGTAGAATCAAAAATCATCCCTCGCTGAACATTCCCACTCACAACAGATGTGTCAGACCGGTTAACTTCAGCCTTGAATTTGGAACCGTACATCACTTGCAAATATGCAAGTTGTGTCAGCAGTGCCACAAATAAAATGCCGACAATGATAAAAATGATGTTAATGCGAAACGGCAGTGACGCCGCTTTGCTTTTAGTAGTTTTTGAATTTCGTTTCTTAAAAATTTTCACAATATTAACTCCTTGCCATGAAACTTATTCTATCAAATTTTTGAAACAAAAACTAGAACCGGTAGTCAATCTTTAACTTATTATGATATTCTATAATGTGTTAATCACTATTAAAAAGGATGTAAATTATGAAATCAAAGAAGATCACAAAAGTATCCATTCTCGTACTCTGCTTTTTGGTACCAGTCTTAATCAGCATGAGTTATTTTATCTTTCGACACTTCGCGCCCTTTGGTAATTCGTCTGTCATGACGGTCGACCTCGGGCAGCAGTACATTGATTTTTTCACTAATTACCATGATACCTTATTACATAGCCCAAGTGGCTTTTTATTCTCATTTTCCAAAGCTTTGGGAGGCGACATGCTGGGAACTTGGGCTTACTACCTAATGAGTCCGCTTAACTTGATCATGTTGCTGTTCCCACTATCCAAACTGCCAAGCGTGCTTGGCATCATTACCATTTTGAAGTATGGATTGGCAGGCCTGAGTTTTGGTTACTTCCTGATGAAGGTTACCAAACACGTTGGCTGGTCAATTGTTGGTTTTGCCGCATCCTATTCGATGATGGGCTGGATTGTTGCCAACCAATTTAACATGCTTTGGACAGATGTCTTGTTTGTCTTGCCAATGATCTTTTTAGGCCTTTCAAAGATTCTGAAAAACGAGTCCAGTGCCATTTACATCATCAGCTTAACTGCGATGCTGGTTATCAACTACTACATGAGTTGGATGATTGCAATTTTCCTCACTGCCTTCATGCTCATCTATTGGGCCGCCAAGGCACTTCCGGTCAAAAACCAAACCCAGGCCAAAGCTGTTTTAAAATGGCTTAAGGCCTCAATTCTAAGTGGTATTTTGGCCGCCTGGCTGTTGGTTCCAACTTTCTTCTCGTTATTGGGGAGCAAGACACAATATTCAAAGGGTCAATATAAGATTAAATTTGAATATAATCCCCTTGATATGATTGGAAAGTTCTTTAACGGATCGGTCAACTTTAACGAATTACCTGCCGGCACTGCCAATATTTTTGTCGCCAGCGTTGTCATTGTTTTGTTTGTTTATTACTTCTTTATCCCGACAATCAAACGTAACGTTAAATTCGCAAATCTGGGACTGACCGTCTTTATGATCCTCTCAATGTGCTTTCAGCCGCTGGATCTGTTCTGGCACGGGATGCAGTTGCCGGTTTGGTACACATTTCGGTTCTCCTACCTATTCTCATTTTGGATGATCTTTACGGCCTTTCAGGCATTCCTCCATATTTTAGATGAGGGAATTAACTGGAAAGGCTACCTCGTGACAGCGGTTGTCATGGTTTTAGGTGTTCTTTACGTCGTCTGGCGCGGCAAACATCTGGAGTATATGCGCCACATGGACTTTGTCTGGGGATGCATTTACCTGGTTGTCTCACTTGGATTAGTGATCTTTATCGGCCTTTATCGACGAAATCTTGTCTTGGGGATCACCCTGGCGATTTTAATGAGTGGCGAAATGGCCCTGAATATGGTAACTTCATTGAATCATCTAGATTATTTAAAAGCAACAGACTACACGGCATTTGAACGTGTGATTCGAAAACATGTCGGCGCCATTCAGAAAAAAGACCGTGGATTCTATCGCTTGGGAACAACATTCTCACGGACAAAAAACGATGCTTTCACCGGGAACTTTAATGGTGGTTCTATCTTCTCCTCAACGCTTGAATCGTCGACTTCACAATTCTTTAAAAACATTGGTCAACCAAATGGTGATTCGTTTGTCCTCTATTCAAACGGAACCATGTTTACGGATTCGCTCCTGAACATGAAGTACTATATGAGTCACCAAATTCCTGAAGCCAACCCAAATAAGAAGCCGAAAAAACAGTTGCTAACAACGATGACCCGAAAGCCTGATTACAACAACTATACGTTATTGGACCAAGATCAACTCATCGGTACCTATCAAAATCCATATGCCGTTCCAATTGGGTTCTTAAGTCCCGAATCGGGAATGAAACAGAATGAAATTGCGAAAAGTCCGATCACGTATCAAAATGAAATTGCCCATCGATTGGATCCCAAAATCAACAATTTATTTGAACCGGCTAAATACACGGACATTCGATATAACAATATTCAGCCAATTTCACAACTTAATAATGCTGTTTTGAAAAAGAAGAATTTACTGGAAATGTCTTACATTATCTTCACGGTTCCAATTGAAAAGAATACGTCATACTACATGACCTTGGGAACTGAAATCAATAAGGGCAATATTTCAATTTCGGTTGATGGCCAAGCCCAAACGCAGTTTACACCATCCGAGAAAACAATCATTGCCAACATCGCAACGGGAACCACGATTAACACAACTGCGAATGTGCAAATCTTTGTCAATAAGAATAACGCCCTCCTTCAAGACGTTAAGCTTTACAAGGTTCATAACTCAAAGATCGCCCAATTCTCTAAGGATTTAAACAGTCATCCATATAAGGTTACCAAGTGGAATGATCATCAATTAACCGGTACGGTTGATGTGAAATCAAATAACCAGTCGTTAACGACCACCATTCCATTTGAAAAAGGTTGGCACGCGACTGTCGATGGTAAGTCGGTTAAGCCTAAGCAATGGGCAAAAATGTTTACCTATATTCCAATTAGCAAAGGCCATCATAAGGTTGTCTTTACTTACTGGCCGCAGGGATTATTTGCGGGAATCTGGATCACTGTCTTCGGTTTTGCGTTCATTGGAACCGAGTACTTCTTGAAGAGACGGCGCAACGCAAAAGCACTCACAAAACAAACACCGTCGGATTCAAAATAAGTTTGTCGTCTTAAAAATATCGAACCAAAATAAAAATGGGAGTGTGCCAAAAGGCGGGTTTGCTTCCGTAGCATAACCTAGAATGACTTTTTGAGCTGAAAGCTCGGAAAGTTATTCGTAGTTATGCCTAGGAAGCAGCCTTTTGGCACACGTTCCAGCTATATAAAATTGAAAAAGCAAGGGGCTGTTGGCAAAACGTTAGTTTTGTCACAGCCCCATTTTTGAGTTGAACCCGTTGATTGCGGTTGCAGAAAACGCATCTAATAAAAAAGATGCCGACAGCCGCTGTCCACACCCTTAGATTAAATCACGCCTTGATCTAATTCATCATTTGGCGTGTAACTATAAACAACGTTGGTTGGGTCTTTCTCAGGATCAAAATCAGCTTTGAAATCAAATCCGATGAAGAACCAACGGTCCCCTTCGTCCACAAAGTAAGTAATGCCATCTTTTTCAGTTTTGGCATAGGTCTCACCCGGATGATCATCACGGGTTAACGCTAATGAAAAGCCTTCATGGACAGGTGTTTTTCCATATACCTTGCCATAGAATCGGACACCATTGCCGGCACCGAGGCCCATTTCCTCTTGAAACCATTTACTTGCAGAATCAGTAATTTCAATTTTCATTATTTTGCACACTCCTAAGGTTTATCTTTGTATTCGCTTACAAATAATTATAACATCGCTGGTAAATTTCACAAACAAAACGAATACATTGGGCGGATTTTCTTTAAATAAAAGGGCTAACCACTTGTCGGCGGCTAGCCCTTTCACATATTCAGATTCATCTATTCAACTTTAATAATTTTAACTTTCATGCTGCCGGCTGGAATTGGAATGTTGACCTCTTCGTTCAACTTATGGCCAATTAAACCTTTAGCAATTGGTGAATCATTGGAAATCTTGCCGGACATTGGATCTGCCTCGGCGGCACCAACAATTTGGTAAGTTTCCGGATCTTCGTCAGGTAATTCTTTGAAGGTGACCTTCTTACCAACGGTGACCTCATCTTTGTCACTGGCGTTGGAATCAATGATTTGGGCATATTGAAGCATATGCTGGATGGTTGTAATTCGACTCTCCAGCATACTTTGTTCATCCTTGGCAGACTCATACTCTGAATTTTCAGATAAGTCACCATAACTTCTTGCAATTTTAATCCGTTCGACCACTTTTGGTCGTTGATTTACTTTAAGATCCTCTAACTCATCCTTGAGTTTGTCACGACCCTCAGCGGTCATTGGATATGTGTCTTCAGCCATTTGGAAAATTCCCCTTTATTAGTTATTTAAATTGTTGAATCAAAATTATTCTTAATTTCTTTGTTGCCGCGCTGCATTAAAATGGATCGCATCTTCGTCGTCAGCAGATCAATCGCAACCTGATTTTCCCCACCTTCGGGAACAATCAAATCAGCGTAACGTTTGGTCGGCTCAACGAACTGATGATACATTGGTTTAACAGTCTTCAAGTACTGATGAATGATGTTATCCAACGATCGGCCCCGATCCTTGGTGTCCCGTTCAATCCGTCGAATCAGTCGAATATCATCATCCGTGTCAACAAAGACCTTAATGTCCATTAAATCACGTAATCGCTCATCGTCAAGTATCAAAATTCCTTCCAGAATGATGACATCACGTGGCTCTTGGCGAATCGTCTGTTTGCTACGCGTAAATTGACTGTAATCATAAACAGGCTTTTCGATTGCTTCATAGTTAAGCAGATGCTTAATTTGATCAATCAATAAATTAAAATCAAACGCCATTGGGTGATCATAGTTGACGCTTTTCCGGTCAGCCATTGACATGTTGGTCTGATCATTATAGTAAGAATCCTGCTGGATAATGGTAATTGAAAAATTCGACAATTGATCAAATATTTTCCGGGCAACCGTGGTTTTACCACTGCCAGAGCCACCAGTAATGCCGATAACAACTGGTCGCTTTTTTTGAATTGACATCTTAAATTGAAACCTCACATTTAGTTATTGTTGTCTGCAGTATGCGCTGCAATTTGTTGCTGATGTTCAGCGTAAGTCTTTGAGTAATAAACTTTTTTGGTCTTCGTATTGGCAACGAAATACAAGTAGTCCTTGGATCGATCCAGTGGGTGGAGTACCGCACTCATCGAACTAATACTTGGACTATCAAACGGACCTGGGCCAAATCCAGTGTACTTGTACAGATTGTAAGGCGAATTACTCTGCAGATCCTTATTGGTCAACGTCTTGTTATTTCGATGAATGGCATATAAGACCGCAACGTCTGATTGGAGCGGCATATTGATGTCAATTCGGTTCAGTAAAACACCTGCCATCTTACGACGATCGGTCTGGTTAACGCCTTCACGTTCAATCAACGACGACAACGTCATGAATTGTTGCACACTCATGCCGGTCTTTTTAATCTTAGCCAAGTGTGGCGTTACCATTTGGTTGGTCTTAGCAACCATCTGATTGACCAATGTCTTCAAAGACATGTTCTTCTCAACCTCATAAGTTGCAGGATACAAATAACCTTCAAGTCGGTAACGAACATTTTTGGCTTTCATCGCAGAATCCAGTAATTTTGGATAGCGGGTAGCAAGCTGCTTGATAAAAGTATCATCTTTCATCAATTTAATAAAGTCCTGCTTGCTGAAGTCAGTCGTCATTGCAACTTGGGCTGCGATCTGATCGATATTAGCGCCTTCGCGGACTAAAACTTTTCCCTTGGTGCTTTGAATGGGTTGGTCGGATCCGCCCTGCTGCAGCCGCTGAGCAATCCGCTTTAAGCTCATGGACGGCTTCAGTTGGTAATAACCAGCTCGAAAGTTGGCCATGTTGTTTGACTTAACATAGTAGTCAAACACCATGCCACTTTTGACGATTTTTTTATTTTGTAAAATTGAGCCAATTTGCTTATTGGATGCCCCAAGTGGAATGTGAACCTGAGTCACTTTGGTATCCTGTGGGTCCAACGGATTTAACGCATCCTGAAAGTACCGGTAACCCATCAATCCGATTGTCGCAGCTAAAATAACCAGTAAGGTAATAACGGAAATAATAATTCTTCGCCCGAGACTTTTATTGGGCTTGGGGTTTCGTCGACTTGAGTTATCACTCATGAGAAGCTCCTCCTATCTTTTCAGTTTAATTATAGTTTCCTTATTACCGAATTTCTGCATTTAAATCAGCTGTTAATCGTTTTTTAATCTTTTCAAACGCTGTATTGACGACTTCGTCTTTCAGTGTTTCACGAGGATCAACGTAAGTTAACGAGTAGGCCATTGACTTCTTGCCGTCGGGAACATTTTCACCTTCGTAAACGTCAAACAAGCGAACGTTGTTCAAGTAGGCACCCCCACGCTTGTTCATAACCGCCAAAATCTGATCATTCGTGACGCTTTGGTCAACAACCAGTGAAATGTCTCGTTTAATTGACGGATATTTCGAAATTGGCTGGTACTGGTCTTCACTCTTAGGAAGATCAATCAATTCCTGCATGTCCAATTCAAATCCGTAAGTTTCTTTAATTTTGAATTGTTTTGCGGTTCTTGGGTGAATTTGGCCGACAAAGCCGACGTTGTGTCCGTGAATCAAAATGTTGGCAGTTCTGCCCGGGTGCATTTCCGGATACTCATCGGTTGCAACGTATTCAATGTCACCCTTGATGCCCATGTTAATCAAAAATTGTTGAACGATTCCTTTTAGCATGAAGAAATCGATTGGTTTGACGTGATTGTTCCAAAGTGGGTTAGTCATATTGCCTGTTACAACCCCGGCAATATGCTCCACTTCTTTAGGCCGAACTTGCTCAACTGTGTCCTTGTAAAATACCCGTCCGGATTCATAGAGTGAAACGTCATCGACTTTGTGAGCGTGGTTATAAGCGACATCGTCCAATAAACCGGATAATAAATTCATTCTCAAAACTGAATGATCCTGAGTCATTGGCCAGAGCAGCTTAGTTTCTTCACTTTTTTGCATCAAGAACATTTTTGCTTTTTTGGCTGTTGTTAATGAATAAGAAATTGCCTGGGTTAATCCAAGGCCTTCCAGAATCAACCGGGAAGCTCGTTGCAGCTTTTGGGTTGGGGTTAAGACGCCAATGGTTTGCCGCCCAGTTGGCAATGTTGCCGGCAAATTATCGTAGCCGTAAATTCGGGCGACTTCTTCGTAAAGGTCGGCATCCCTAAAGATATCCCAACGACGCGCTGGAATAATCACATTAATCCCATCTTCATGGGGTTCGCTGGTGAAGCCAAGGCGGTCAAAAATTGCTTTGATTTCATCAAGCTTCAAAGAAGTTCCCAGAACATGATTGGTTCGTTCAGCGGTGATGTAAATGGTTGGTAATTCAGGGTGGTATTCCGATGCAGTCACCGTCCCTTTGGCGATCTTTCCACCAGCAAGAGTCTTAATCATGCTTACAGCCTCGTCTAAGGCATCTTGAACACCATCTGGATTAATTCCCCGTTCAAACCGTTGGGACGCTTCTGTGTGGATAATCTGCCGTTGTGCCGTCTTTCGAATTTTGATTGAATCAAAAATAGCAGATTCCAGAACAACATTAGTGGTATGATCATCGATTTGGGTATTAAAACCACCCATGACACCGGCCAACGCAATTGGTTTGTCGTTGTCGGCAATCACAATGTCGTCCGTTGAAAGCTCATGTTCATTTTCATCAAGTGTCGTCAGCTTTTCGCCTTTATGAGCCGTTCTGACGGTGATGCCACCATTGATCTTATCCTTATCAAAAGAATGCAATGGTTGGCCATACTTCAATAAAATGTAATTGGTCACATCAACCACATTATTGATTGGCCGAATGCCGGCATTCCAAAGAATAATCTGTAACCACGATGGACTTGGGGCAATTTTGACGTCTTCCACAACTCGAAGCTTATACGTCTTGGCTAATGTGTCATCAGCAGTCGCTGAAATTTCCTGGTTTGCATCCAACGAATCATCTTCGTCGACAACTGGTTTCTTAATTTCTGGCTGTTGATCGTAAACTGCGGCCAAATCATGGACCGTTCCCAAAATACTCAGCATATCGCCACGATTAGGGGTGACGTCCAAATCAATAATCGGATCGTCCATACCAAGATATTTGTAAATCGGTTCGCCAACCGGCACATCATCATCGAAAACGTAGATGCCGTCTGCCCATTCCTTTGGCACAACGTCTTTACTGAAGCCGATTTCGTCAAGGGCACAAATCATGCCCTCGGACTCAACCCCACGCATTTTGGATCGCTTGATCTTGACGTTGCCGCCAATTCGCGAATTTGGCAGGGCAACAATGACCTTTTGTCCTTCGTCAACGTTCGGCGCCCCGCAGACAATTTGCAAAGGTTCATCTTCACCAACATCGACTTGACAAATATGCAGATGATCGGACTCAGGATGGGCCTTCATTGACAAAATATGTCCGACAACCAATTTTTTCAAGCCGTCTTGGGCAACGGTCACCGAATCAACTTCTACGGCGGTCCGTTCGATCTTTTCAGCTAAATCCTTGGCGGGCATTTTAAGATCTAAATACTGTTGAAGCCATTTGTATGATACTTTCATTGATTAATTACCCCTCTTACTGAATTGATTTAAGAAGCGGACGTCGTCAAGATAGAAGTCACGAATATCGTCAACGCCGTATTTGAGCATTGCAAACCGGTCTGGGCCAACACCAAAGGCAAAGCCGCCGTAGCGCTTTGAATCCACACCAGCCATCTCGAGGACATTTGGATGAACCATTCCGGCACCCAACACTTCAATCCAGCCGGTATGCTTGCAGACGTCACAACCCTTTCCCATACAGTTAAAGCAGGTAACATCTACTTCAACGGAAGGCTCGGTGAACGGAAAGTAACTTGGCCGCAAACGAATATCAAACTTATCCCCAAAAATATTTTGGGCCATGGTAATCAACGTGCCTTTTAAGTCAGCCATCGTGACGTGTTCATCAATGACTAACCCTTCAACTTGGTGGAATTGATGTGAATGCGTCGGATCATCGGTATCCCGCCGGTAAACAATTCCGGGGGAGATCATCTTTAATGGGCCCTTTGAAAAGTCATGTTTTTCAAGTGCCCGGGCCTGCATGGGCGAGGTCTGCGTTCTCATCAAGATGTCCTTGCTCAAATAAAAGGTATCCTGCATGTCACGCGCGGGATGATCCTTTGGCAGGTTCATCATTTCAAAATTATATTTATCTTCTTCGACTTCCGGACCAGATAAAACTTCGTAACCCATTCCCAAAAACAGGTCAACAATTTGATCAATGATCTGTTGGATCACATGGGGCTGTCCTTGGACAACCGGTTTACCCGGCATGGTCACGTCAATTTTTTCAGCTGCCAACTGTTCATTCAACGCTTGATCTTCCAAGGTTTGACGGTGATCGCTCACAGCCTGGGTGATCGCGTCTCGGATCTTATTGGCATAGCTTCCAACTTCTGGCCGTTCTTCAGGGGTCAGATCCTTAATACCGCGCAAGGCTGCGGTAATCGGCCCCTTTTTACCTAACAAATGGACCCGGATTTCATTTAAAGCTGTTAAATCTTCAGTCTGCTCAATATCCGCAAGACCTTTTTCCTTAATCTCTGTCAGTTGATCTCGTAACGACATAGTATCCCTCCAGTTTGATTTTTAACCACAAAAAAAGCTTCGCCCAATAAGGGACGAAGCGACGCGGTACCACCCTAATTTGTCATCTGAAAACAGATCACACACTTAAGACATCGTTAACGGTGATTACCCGGAAATTTTTTGTCGATTGAACGCCCAATTTCTGCTCGAAAAATGAATTCGTGAAAATTCTCTACTTCGTTCTCACCAACCACGAAGTCTCTGAATAGAAAATTAACCTACTACTTTTTTCTCAAACGCATTACATTAATGAATAATAAGCTAAAATAAAAAAATGGTCAAGCTACTTTTTAACGCTTGGATACCATTTTTCGGACCATGTATGAATTTCGTGCATGATCGGTGCTAATTCCTTACCTTGCTCAGTTAAAGAATACTCAATCAATGACGAGTCATCGTGTTCTTTTCGAACAACAACGCCATCGTCTTCAAGTTCTCTCAATCGTTCCACTAATACCCGGTCACTACACTTAGGAATTTGACGGGCAATTTCGCGAAAACGCAGAACCCCTTCTTGAAGGAGAACGTCGATAATTAAACCATTCCATTTCTTCCCAAGGAATGAAAATGTCTTCTCAAATTTTGGACACAAATAATAGTCAATCGTGTCTTGTAGGCCGATTAATTGGCGCATATAAATCCCCCCTCACAGTTGGAATATCTAAATTTCGGTTATTTACTTACTGAAATTCGCTTTACCTGGTGCTTCAAATTTTCGTACTTTGCCTTCATTGGACTCATGAATTCGTGGACAGCTTCGTAATCATCGACCAAAGATACAATCACACTTTCCTCATATTTGGGTCTTGCTAGTGTTAACCCCCACATATGCTTGAGAATAATATCTTTTTCCATCGGCGACAATTTCGTAATTCGTTCGGCGTTTCTTAAAGCAACTCGTGGGTGGATAAATGCATGGGATCCCAAATCAAACTTGGTTGTTCGCCAATCGTAGAAAAACAAGTCATGCAGCAATCCAGCACGCGCAACGGCACGATAATCTAAGCCCCTTCTCTTGGCAATTTTGTAACTGTCAAAAGAAACAGCAATTGAATGTTCAAGTCGAGTTGAGTGGTGGTGCTGAGTATAGTTGGCCAATTTCTTCACCATGTCAGTGGCTAACAGATCAGAAACTATTTCACGATACTCAGAATCGTTTTTCCATTCATCCTTTTGCATGTAATACCCCTTTGTCTTTATTTATCAACATAATACTAGGTATTGACCGAAATATCAACGAAAACGAACGTTATTTAACAAACTTGAAAAGTAATATCCCGGTTGCTACAGCCACATTTAAGGATTCCGCTTCACCTTTCATTGGGATATAGAGGTTCTGATCGGTCTTTTCAAGAATCTCGGGATCAACCCCGTTGCCCTCATTTCCCATTACCAAGGCAAATTGTGACGTTGGTTTCACCGTATCATATGAGACTGCCTGATCATTCAACTCGGTACCATAAGTCTTGATCCCAGCATTTTGAAAAGCTGCCATCCAATCAAGAATATCTCCGGTGAACAGCTTCATATGAAACTGGCTGCCTTGCATTGAGCGGACAACTTTGGGATTATAGATATCAGCAGACCCCTTGCCAAATACAATTCCGTCAAGGCCGGCCGCATCGGCTGTCCGGACCATGGTGCCGATGTTGCCGGGATCTTGAATATTATCCAGCAATAACCAAGCCCCTTGAAGTTCATCGGGAATCTTTTCGTGGTAGTCTTGAGTATCGAGGACTGCAAACACACCCTGAGGAGTTTCAGTAGAAGAAATATGTTTGGCAATTTCTGGGGTGATGATAAACACTTGCGTCGTATCATCCACCGGCAAGGCGCCTAAATAGCTTTCGTCAACGACCATTAATTCTTTAATCGTTTGTCGGTGACGGATTGCCTCGTCAACGATGTGCCAACCCTCAATAACGTACTGACCGGATTTGACCCGGCCTTTCTTGGTCTGCATTCTTTTCCAATCTTTTACCCGTGAATTTTGATTTGACGTAATTTTTTCCATATAATCTCTCTCCCAATTTATATAATAGGTGGTGCTTTTAATGAGTGAAAATAATCAAACCGTCCGGCTGAATGCGCGCGGACTGGTTCAAGGCGTCGGTTTTCGGTGGTCAACCATTAAGATTGCCAAGTCCCTCGACATTTCAGGCTGGGTCAAAAATGAGCCTGATGGCAGCGTCTCAATTGTTGCAAGCGGCAGCCCGGACAATTTAACCGCATTTATTGCCGCCATTCAAAAATCACCGAATTCATTTGCCAAAGTTGAACATCTTCAAATCAATTATATATCGAAAAGGGTTAATAAAGGGTTTAATGTGAAATATTAAATTGAAAACCCCGCCATAATCTAGTAAGATTGTTTTTGTTTACGTACTAACTTAAGAAAGGTCCTACTAATGAAAAAAATTAAACATATCACCACACTGGGGCTCTTATCCAGTATGGCCCTACTTTTAAGTGGGTGTGTGAGAACCACCAAATCAGGCAAGCCTTATGGTGCAGTCTATGACTACCTCGCCCGTCCTGCCCAGGCAATTATGGAATGGATTGCGCAGTTTGTTGGCAGTTACGGCTGGGCAATTATTGTTTTAACCGTACTTGTTCGAATGATTCTGTTGCCGATTATGGTCCGCCAAATGAAGGCCTCAACCATCCAGCAGGAAAAAATGCAATTAATTCGCCCACAGATGGCGGAGTTGCAAAAACGGCAAAAGGCTGCCAAGACACCTGAGGAACAAGCAGCCACCAGCCAAGCGATGATGGCTTTATACAAGCAAAATGGGATTTCAATGACCGGCGGAATTGGCTGTTTGCCCCTGCTGATTCAAATGCCCATCTTTACCGCTTTGTATGCTGCAATTCGATACTCACCAGAACTTTCCCACACCGTCTTTATGGGGATTCGCCTTGGACAAACAAGTTGGGTGTTAGCCGTCTTGTCCTTTCTCTCCTACCTGCTTCAAGGCTACCTCACCATGCTTGGAACACCACAGGCCCAGAAAAAACAAATGGGCGCAATGATGTTAATGAGCCCAATTATGATTTTGATATTTACTTTGTCCGCACCAGCTGGTCTGGGAATCTACTTCTTCATCGGTGGTTTGTTCGCATGTATCCAGACGTTGATTATCAATATGTACCGTCCGCGAATTCGTAAGAATATTGAAAAGGAGAATGCGGGTAAAAAGCCGGTGACTGTCGAAGATTTGATGCCAAGTCAACCAGCTGCTCCTGCAAACTCGACCAATTCAACTGCCGTATCTCATAACCGCAACCGGCAACGAAACACCGGCAAACAGCAGGTTAAGCACAACAAGCCTAAGGAAAAGCCGACACCATCTTCTTCGAACGCTTCTTCCGTTCAAAAGCCAAAACAATCACGGCCCAGAAATGCCGGTAAGCAGCAACGTCATCACGACTAAATACTCAAAAAATCACATCTTCCGGGATGTGATTTTTTTGTCCCTTTTTAAACAAATCTGACCCACAATCAACCGATCAATGATAGGATGTTACTGTATATTTTTTCAGGAAAAGAGCTGTTCACTTCTATGAATCAACTATCTTTACTCATTATTTTACTGGCCGCTTTAGTCATTCCGCTGGCAATGGCGAGGTTTAAAATCACCTTTCTGCCAACCGCGGTGGTCGAAATTATCGTCGGTGTGTTTCTTGGACCATCCGTCTTTAATTGGATTACATCATCAAGTACCCTGGATATTCTCCAAAATGTCGGCGTGATCTTCCTCTTATTTTTAAGCGGAATGGAAATTGACTTTAGCTTATTCAAACGAAAAAATCGTGAACTAACGCCTTTGGAGGAAAAGGGCAAGCAACATCAGGCCAAATACTCGGTCTTGGCAGTGGCCATTATCGGCTACGCTTCGATTGTTGTCATGTCGATCTTAATGGCTTATATCTTGAACCTGACGGGGTTATTTTCTGACATTTGGCTATCTGCAATCCTGTTTATGACCATTTCACTTGGAATTGTGATTGCCGGGTTAAAGGAAAAAGAGTTACTCAGTAAGCCGTTTGGCCAAACGATCCTGTTAATTGCAGCTTTGGGAGAAGTCGTCCCAATGGTTGGCTTAACCTTCTATGCGTCGGCATACAGCCCGCATTCCAAATCCCTGTGGCTGATTTTATTGATTTTAGTTGCCGCTGCACTTTTATTCTGGCGCTTTAAAGCATTTTTCCGCTTTTTTGACCAGATTAACAAGTCCACCACCCAAGTGGATATTCGGCTCTCCTTTTTCATGATTGTGACGTTGGTAACGGTTGCTGAATCCGTCGGTGCGGAAGGTATTCTTGGGGCGTTTTTAGCCGGAATTGTCATCAAGCTGCTAGAACCTCACGAAGAGACCAAAGTTCGTCTTGATTCAATTGGTTATGGCTTTTTTATTCCGATCTTCTTCATTATGAGTGGGGTTAATTTGAATCTGAGAGAACTTGTCTCAAATCCGCACACCCTGCTTCTAATCCCCGTGATCTTCGTTGGCTATTTAATTGCCAAAGCACTTGTCTTTGCAGCCCTGAAAATGCGTTTCAAAACAGCTAATGCAATCGCTGGAACAGCCATGAGTGCCACAACGATTACAGTTGTTTTGGCGGTTTTGCAGGTCGCCAGCCACCTTCACAAAATCACTGATCAACAATCAGGCGCCTTTTTACTGTCAGCGGTCATCACCTGTGTCGTCGGTCCGTTGGTATTTAATAAATTATATTCGGCTGAAGCAGAAGATCTCAAAAAGACGACCGTCCACTTCATCGGAACGAATTTAACGACCGTCCCCGTTGCCCAACAGCTTGCCAAAGGTTGGTACGACGTGACGATGTATACAAACAATCAGCACAACTACCGAGCGTTTAACAGTGAGATTTCCATCACACTATTAGACAGTTTGGACGCCGAGTTTATGATCGACCACGGTGTATTTGACGCAGATATTGTTGTCTTTGGTCAAATTAATTCCGAAAAAAATTATCAATTGGCAAAAACTGCAAAAAAGTATGGGGTTCGTCGGGTGATTGTCCGTTTTGAAGACCGAAACATTCTAGATGATCGCCGTGATGAACTCGATCAACTGGGCGTCGAGTTATACAATACGCCGGACGTTAATATCAGCATGCTACGATCTTTGATTGAGGCACCATCGACGATGCGTCTAATGACCTCAACGGAATCCAGCGTTTATGAAGTTGCTTTGAGAAACAGCCGATACGCAGACATCCAAGTTCGAAATATCCCGTTTATCGACAAGATTACAATTACCCAGATCTACCGGGATAAGCGATTCATCCGACCATCCGGTGGCACGTCGTTAAAGCTCAATGATCGCATCATCTTTACCAGCAGTAAATCCGAAGCCCCCGAAGTTCGCCGTGAACTTGGGAAGCTCAATTAAAGAAAGCCAAAGACAAAAAGTGTTTTGATCCCAGAATTTAAGCGTCCCAATCTCTCATTTCAAAATAAGAAATAATTGATTGGGACGCTTAGATAATTGGTGTCAGCCGATTGTCACCTGTTTCAGCCAGATCATATAAAATCACGAAAAACGAGGTCGAGTCAAAAGCTTACACTTTTGGCCCAGCCTCGTTTTTGTGATCGGACTGAGAATCGTCCGCAGAATCTTTAAGATCGGCATCTTTTTCATGAGATTTATCAGCTTGAGTAGAAGTATCCAAAATACCTTCGGGCAACCCATGATCACTCGATTGGTCTCCAGAATCAGATTGATCCTCATCTTCTAATTCTTCGTCTGGCATATCCTGCATAATTGGCAGGTTAATTTGAAAGATTGAGCCATAACCCAAAGAACTTTCGATTGAAATGTTACCATGGTAGGCTTCAACCAATCGATGGGCGATTGACAGTCCTAGTCCATTTCCACCCTTATCTCGGCTGCGGGCCTTGTCAACCCGGTAAAAACGGTTAAAGACTTTCTGCTTGTCTTCTTCTGAAATACCTTCACCGAAGTCTTGAATGGCAATATTAACCATCGACATGGTTGTCGAAAGTGACATGTGGACTTCTTTTCGGTTGGTCGAATACTTGATTGCGTTATCCAGTAAAATGACCAAAACCTGTTCCAAATGGTTGCGATAGATTTTAACGTAGACGTTCTTATCTGTATCATCATCAAAAGTAAACGTGAAATCGGGATGAATCATCGTAAAGTCATTATAAACCTGCTCGAACACTTGATTGACATTGGTGATTTCTTCACCGTAATTAATTTCAATCTGCTCGGCACGAGACAAATCCAGCATTTCAGAAACCAAACTTTTCATCCGATTGGTCTCTTGAAGGGATGCTTTCAATGATTCTTCGAGAACTTCAGGATCATCTTTCCCCCAGCGAAGCAACATTTCCATATGGCCTTGAATAACGGCGACAGGTGTCCGAAGTTCGTGGGAAACGTCCTCAACGAATTGTTCCTGTTGATCGATATAACGCTGAGTTTGGTCCAACATCCCGTTTAACAATTCGGCCAAGTCCGTTAACTCATCATTTGACCGAAAGGCAGGAATCCGCGCGTCTGAATCGGGATCACTTTTAACCTCATTAATCGTCTTTTGAATCTGATTAATCGGTCGTAGCAATTCTTGGGCCAAAATGTAAGCAAAAATCATCGTTAATAAGACAGAAATCAGAACCAGGATCGCGAGAATTGCCAGCAATTTCCGCGTCGTACTTCGATAACTATCTAGTTTGTCAGTAACTTGAGCGTACCCGATCAGTGAGCCGTTTTTCTTGGATAACAATGGCTCGCTACCCACTAACACTTGTCGGCCGTTTTGCTTTCGGGTGATAATTTTTCGTTTACTTGTATTATAAAATTTAACGTCACCCTGGCGAGACTCAAACAACTCTTTACCGTTGACACTATAGACGTTAACCAAAATATTATCGCGAGAAAAGTTGACGATTAACGAATTTGAATAAAGATCGTTGCCATTGGCTTGCGTTATCCGATCCGAATCATTCGAGATTCTTGGCTTCAAATAATAGGCAACGTCTTTCTTGGTTAATGGTGATGAATAGTTGGTTAGGCGTGACGAAACAGTCGACAACGTATTATCGACGTGCGAACGCTCCTGTTGAAGTAACACATTGGTAAAGCGGTTAAAAATCAGCAGGGAAAATATAACAACAATCGCCAAAACACCAATCGACGTAAAAAACGCCCATTTCCATTTCAGCGATGTCTTTCTTCTTTTCGGTTTTGAGTTGGATTGGGTCATGAACGCATCACGTACCCGGTACCTCTAACTGTTTGAATATAACTATTTTCACCTGGACGATCGATCTTATTTCGTAAGTATCGAATATAAACATCGACGACGTTGGTTTCAACTTCAGAATCGTAGCCCCAAACTTTGGTTAAAAGTACGTCTCGAGCCAAAACAACGTCAACATTTTCCATCAAGGTTAATAACAGTTCGTATTCACGCTTTGTGAGGTTAATCACTTCATCGCCACGGCGAACGATGCGACTTTCCTTTTCGATCGTGAGGTCTTTAAAAGTGACTGATTTTTTGTTGGTCTTTTGCTGATCATTTTCAATTTGGATTCGACGAAGAAGTGCCCGAATTCGAGCCAAAAGCTCTTCAATTGCAAATGGTTTAACGATGTAGTCGTCGGCGCCGTGATCAAATCCGGAAACCCGATCAATCACAGAATCACGCGCGGTCATCATGATGATTGGTGTGTTTTTCTTTTCACGTAATCGACGGGCAACTTCCATTCCGTTTAATTCAGGAAGCATTAAATCAAGTAAAATGACATCAAAATTCTCATCCAATGCGGCCTGCAAACCTGTTCGACCGTTGAGTTCAACTTGTGTTTCATAACCCTCATGTTTTAATTCCAGTTCGACGAACCGGGCTAAATTCTTCTCGTCTTCAATAATCAAAATTCGACTCATAAATAATCAGCTCTCCTATAAAGTATCTTAATTTGTTTATTAATTACATAGAAACTTATTAACATAACTCTCATTTTACCATAATTATGAGAACTTTAGTGAGTTACTTTGGAAAAGATCGACAAACACGGCAACGAACGTGATGGTGTGGAAATAATTTTCATTTATGCACAATTTGTGCCACTTTTCACTTGTAAACAACCGGTTGAATGCTTATAATGTACTTGTTTGAAAATATATTACAAAAAGGATGATAAAACACATGAAAGCTGCTGTTGTAAGAGATCCAGTCGATGGATACGTTGATATCAAAGATGTAGATTTACGCCCAATCCACGAGGGTGAAGCTTTAGTTCAAGTTGAATATTGTGGATTATGTCACACAGACCTCCACGTTGCCGAAGGTGATTTTGGCAAAGTTCCTGGCCGAATTATTGGTCATGAAGGTGTTGGTAAAGTCATTCAGGTTGCTGACGATGTCACAAATTTAAAGATTGGCGACCGCGTATCAATCGCTTGGTTCTACAGAGGCTGTGGCCACTGTGAATACTGTATTACAGGCCGTGAGACACTTTGCCGTAACGTTCAAAACTCAGGCTACACTGTTGATGGTGCCATGGCAGAACAAGTCATCGTTCCTGCAGACTACGCCGTTAAGGTCCCTGAAGGACTTGACCCAGTTGAAGCCACTTCATTGACTTGTGCCGGAGTTACGATGTATAAGGCCCTCAAAGTTGGTGATACCCGCCCAGGTCAATGGGTTGAAGTTGTTGGCTGTGGTGGTCTTGGTAACTTGGCCGTTCAATACGCCCACAACGTATTTGGTGCCCATGTTGTTGCCGTTGACGGTAACGAACAAAAGCTTCAAGCAGCTAAGGAAAATGGTGCCGACATTACAATCAACCGTCACGATCCAGACGTTGCTGAACAAATCCAAAAGAAGGTCGGCGGTGTTCACAATGCTCAAATTACTGCCGTCACCACCGAAGCCTTCACAACATCAGTCAACGCATTACGTCCTGATGGTAAATTAGTTGCCGTTGCCCTTCCTAAGGGTGACATGGCCTTGAACATCGACAAAACTGTTCTTGACGGTATTCAAGTTGCCGGCTCATTGGTTGGAACTCGCCAAGACCTTGCTGAAACCTTCCAGTTCGGTGCTGAAGGTAAAGTTAAGCCAATCGTTCAAACTCGTCGCCTAGACGAAGTAAACGATATTATCGACGAAATGAAAGCCAACAAGATTGTTGGTCGGATGGTTGTTGATTTCACTAAGTAATTCATTTGATGAATCTAAAAAGAGCGGCAGGACATTTTCGTCCAGCCACTCTTTTTTAGCTTCTGTGTTCTGTTTGAAATTTTATGTACAAAAAAACAATTTAGAATCCATGGCGTTCTAAATTGTTTTTTTAATTACTTGTTATCTTTGATAACCTTACGGCCTTTGTAGAAGCCGGATGGTGATACGTGATGTGGCATGGTGTATTCACCGGTCTTTGGGTCGAGGCTCAAATTAGGAGTCGTCAACTTGATGTGACCGCGACGCATGCGCTTTTTAGCTTTAGAAGTTCTACGTGCTGGTGTAGCCATTCTTTTTCCCTCCTCGTAAAAATAAAATATCCACTAGTGAAATTTTAAGTCCAGCTACTTTGAATCGCGATTTTTAAAAAAGTTCTTCAATTCTGCTAGACGTGGATCAACTGTCTTTAGTTCTGCCTTTTGCTGGCGATAGTCATCTACCGTCATAACATCCCAATCTTGGCCACTGGGTAATTGCTTGCCGGCCATTTCCTCAGGAGACAGAATGTGCATAGGAATATGCAAAATCACATTATCAACAACTGCCCTTTGCATGTCCACCGTGTCATCTTCGCCTAAAACGAAAACGACGTCATCTTTGCCATATCTTGATTCAGCAGCTTTACTGGGAACGTAAAATTCCTCAACCGTAAAATCAAGTGGCAAATCAACGGGGACCAAGGACCGTGACGATGGAACCACAAGCTTTCCAACAATGTGGGTATCAACAATCACGTCACCTCGATCGGCAAACGCAGTGCCTTCAACATTAAAGTCAGACGCATCGATCACTTCGTCAGCGTATCGATCCAACAATTCAGCTTTAATTTGAAGCTTTTCATTGAATGTGAAAGGATCAGTATCTGAGTACTTTTGCAAGTCTCTAAAGTACCATTTCAATATAATTCCTCCAATGCAACAAAACTTATTATACCGGCAACAAATAGCCTTGTCAAGGCAATTTCCTTGATAGTCGGTTGCTCATTTCTCAATGATTATCGGATGCCGATAAAAATCCTGAGAGACACCGGTAATCATTTGAATTAACATCCCTGAGCGAAAGTCCATCTGGATATCATCAGTCACCGTTTGATCGTTGACTTTTGTAATCAACGGCAGGGTCAGGTCATGCTTCACCTGGCTCAAATATGCCCGCCCTTTGGCATTGAAGCCTAACACGCGAACATCCCCCACCGATTGAAGCATATCATGGCTGCTGGCATGGAGCAACACGTATGTGCATAGCCGTTGGATGCGCGTGTAGGTGTAACGCTTGGTTTTGACCAGATGTAAAAATTCCGTAAAACTTTCGGCTTTGATTGCCGCCCGTTTTAAGCGAAACTCAATTCCCTCACTCATTTGATAAATCGAATGAAGTTGGTTAACAGGATTTTCAACCAATTCAAACCTTAACCAAGGCCAAAAATCATCCCAAGTCAACATCGGTTGTTGCTTAATCATCGCCATGGACGGCTCAGGAACGACTTCTTGAACAGTTTGAAGTGAATGGTTGGCAATTGCCCTTCGAATCGCAGAAGCACTCGCAAAGGCACTATCCGCCTTAATTTCAGGGTCATCGTGTGGGCTACCAACCCGTTTGATGGGCACCAACTTTAAGGGCGAACCTGCTTCATCATTTGCATTGGCATAACCAAATGCCAGAATGTCGTTTGGTTGATTTAATCGGATTCCCGTTTTTTTGAATAAATAATCCTGAAAAATTGACGCGTATGGGCGGTTAAACTGCTTAAAGCTGGGATCTTTTTGTGGTTGATTTGAAATCAGCCGTTGATAATCCATATCGGGCGTTTCGGCACCGAAGGCTAACCATTGACATCCCAACGTTGCCGCTAGATTGACGGCACCAGCTGAGAAAATATGGGAAGGTTGAATCGCTGCAACCACCGGCAGTTCAACCACCAAATCCACCCCACTTAAAAGAGCAGCCCGAGTTCGTTGCCATTTATCAAAGGCAGCCGGTTCGCCGCGCTGCAGCCAGTTTCCGCTCATAATGGCAATCGAAACATCGGCACCAGTCACCTGCTTAGCCTGATTCAATAGATATAAATGCCCATTATGAAACGGATTATATTCTGAAACGATCCCCACTGCCTGCAACATCTTGTGACTTCCTTTTAATCATTTACTGGCTTTGAAGAACCAGCGTTTAGTATGAGTTTCGAATTTTCCGTGTCCAAAATCGGTCCTTGGAATGACCAGCGAAAATTTGGCGTGAATCAATCGGTCATGGATATCCTGCCAATCATAAGCCCGCTCTTGATGAATTTCATTATAAGCGTCATAAGCATCCTTATCGGCGTTGTACTGGAAGAAGTTTAGTTCATGCTCGATTGCCATTGGAGCAAAGTCACCCTCATAGCTGGTCCACATGAATGCCGCATCTTCACTTCGGTAGTTGTACATATAGCCGGGATAAACTTCCATCACTTGATAAGGTGTAATCATGTCAAATAAGAACAGACCTTCTGGATTCAAATGGTCGTTTACGACAGTAAAAGCGGCCGATAAGTCATTTTCATCAATTAAATAATTGAGTGAATCATCAAAACACGTAATCAAATCGTATTGATCCAATCCATCCAAAGTACGCATATCAGTTTGAATAAAGGGCACGTCAACATTTGCCTCACGAGTTCGCTGTTCGGCAATTGTTAACATGTCCTCGGATAGATCCGCTCCCGTAACTTGAAAGCCCAACTTAGCAAGTTTTACAGCCAGTCGGCCGGTGCCACAGGCGAGGTCTAAAATTTTTAAGTCGGATGGTGCTTGGTTCATTTGTTGGGCACTTTCGACAACGTAATCAGCCCAACGATCATAGAGAGTTGCGTCAAATAAATCATCATAAAATTTGGCGAATTCTGTGTATATCATTATGCTTCCACCCATGAATCGATATTAACGAGTGGTGCGTCCGACCACAACTTTTCCAAATTGTAAAAGTCGCGAACATCTTTTTGGAAAATGTGGACGATCACATCACCAAGATCGATTAAAATCCAGCGTGCTGAGTCCTTGCCAGACACGCTATAAACGTTCACATCGCCAGCTTCTACCTGGTCAACAACTTCATCGGCAATGGCTTTAACCTGTCGATTTGAATTGGCGTCTGCAATCACAAAATAGTCAGCCATCAAGCTAACTTCCTGCATGTCAAGGACGACAATATCGTTGGCGTGTTTGCTGTCAGCAGCACGAACAACGAGTTCAGCGATTTCTTTACTGTTCATATTTACTCCTATTCTATTCCTGAGCCGGGCACCCAGCTGTTATAAGTAACAATTGTCTGCGGAAAGACCGGCTTATTATGGGCAACTAGATAACTCAACGTCTGTTTGGTCTGGTACGCGACACCCGCCTGTAAATTATCAAACGTTATTTTCCGGGCTTCATCAACACCGGGAAAATTCCGGCCCGGCTCAATGTAATCTGCCATGTAAACAATCTGCTCCAGCGGCGTCATAAACTGATGTCCTACTGTATGGTACCTGACCGCGTTGAGAATATCAATATCAGTGATTTTCAATTCTGTTTTGACAAATAACCATCCCACAACACCGTGCCAAATTGCATTACCATAGTTGAGCAATTCGGGGTCCAAATGGTAAGTCTTAATTGCTTCAATAAAGTCCTTATCCGGCCGCTGTTTGGCATAATCATGAACCAGGCCGCCAATACTGGCCTTTTCGACGTCAACGCCATTTCGCTCAGCTAAATCCATTGCGGTTTGTTCAACTCGCAACACATGCTGGAAACGGCTGTCAGTCAAGGCGTTTTTGAGCTTGGCGACAAGTTCGTCCCGGCTATACGGAACAATCTGATTATGATACGTGAGTTGATTATTTTTCATACAAATGGTTCTCCTTTATATAACGTTCAACGGAAGCCGGCACCAAATATTTAATTGACTGGTGCTGTCGCAACTTCGATCTAATCAATGAAGAAGAGATGTCGATATAGGGGACGTCGACCCAGATAACCGGATATTTTGACGAAGGTGTATAGCCGTCGCGTTTAACACCGACAAATGACACCAACTTAACCAACTCATCAATCCGATGCCATTTAGGTAGGTAAGCCACCATATCGCCGCCAATAATAAAATAGTATTGGTTTTCCGGATGTTGTTGGGTTAATTGCTTCATTGTGTCATACGAGTAACTGACGCCACCACGCATGATTTCAGTCATCTCAATTGCAAACTTGGGATTGTCGCGAATGGCGCAGTTAATCATGGCAACGCGGTCCTTCGCATCGATCGCAAATTTACGATCCACGTGCGGCGGATTCGCGTCAGGCATGAGGTAAACTTTATCCAATCCCAACTGATCCAAAACTTGGTCGGCAACAATTAAATGCCCGTTATGAACGGGATTAAAAGTGCCACCAAGAATCCCAATCCTTTTTCCCTTTTGTTTCACAACTGTTTTTGTCTGTGTAAGTGTTTCGACATTATTGACCACATTCGCCATTTCAAAATACCCCTAAATTGAAAATACTTCCGTTGATAAATCTTGATGCTTTTCATCTTTTGATGGTTTGAACAAGACTAAAGTCTTACCAATTGTTTGAACAACAGCAATATCACTCTTGGCTTCAATATAATCCTTAATGTCAGCCACAGTTGCCGTCGAGTTCTGCAGAACATTCACTTTAATTAATTCCCGACTATCGAGCGCCTTGGTGATTTCTTCGAGCCAAACCGGTGATAGACCGTTTTTACCAACTTCAAAAATTGGCCGCAACCGGTTGGCATTTGCTCTTAAGAAACGCTTTTGTTTTCCAGTTAATTTCATATATACCTCTTTATTTTAAATCATCGCGGGACGAATCAACACTGAAACGCCCTTTGGTGCCCAACCCGTTACCGATACGCCTTCTGGAATGGTAACCCAACCAAGGCCTTCGATCACCAAGTCGCTTTTTTCAGTTGACTTGAACTCGTGAGGCTCTAATGGTGGGAAATCATCTGTCTGATCTTCCATCGGTGGGGTTAAAAACGACCCAACGTGGCTTGCATAAAACTCATCGGCGTTTTCCAGTTTGGTGCGATGAATAAACAAATTATTCTCCGCGTACACCGTAAACCCATGCTTTTTATCACCCGTGTTATAGTCAAACCGCGCAACGCCACCGAAGAAAAGCGTTTGACCGGGGTTTAATTGATATCCCTTGGGTTTAATCGTCTTTTGCGGGGTGACTAATTTGAGTTCCTTACCTGTTAGATGATGGGCCATCTGTTCGGGCTGAATGATTCCCGGCGTGTCGACCAGATTTTTGCCGTCGTTTAACGGAATATCAATTCGATCAAGGGTCGTTCCTGGGAAACGCGACGTCGTAATTAATTCCTTAATCCCCGTCGACTGACGAACAATCGAATTAATCAGCGTTGACTTTCCAACGTTGGTAACGCCAACTACATAAACATCCTTGCCTTTTCGATACTTTTCAATCTGATCCAGTAGTCGATCAATGTCGTAATTGGTTTTGGCTGAAATCAGCTCAACATCAATCGGTCGAATCCCGGCTGCGTTGGCTTGTTGGCGCAACCAATCCTTGACCTTATTTTTCTTGAGGGCTTTGGGTAAAACGTCCAGTTTGTTTCCAACCAGCAATACCGGATTGTCCCCAACGAATCGGTGAAGGCCGGGAATCATACTGCCGTTAACATCGAAAATATCCACCACATAAACAATCAGTGAATCCGTATCGGAAATACTGGTTAATAGCTTCAAGAAGTCATCGTCTGATAAACTGACGGGCGCGATCTCATTATAATGACGAAGTCTAAAACAACGCTGACAATAAACTTCCCCGTTTTCGAGTCCCTTTTTAAGAGCAGATTCCGGAGTGTACCCCAATGCCTCTTTATCGGTTGTTTGCACTTTGGCACCACAGCCAACACAATGAACGACTTCACCGTCTACAATAACTTCATTATTTGCCATACTTCCTCCTATTTCCAATGCAGATCTGGATATTTCTTCGACAATTTGTTCCAGACAATTTTTTCAAAATAGCGATTGATGGTGGTATTCCACGCATCATCGCGGACCAATGGTTTGACCAAAATGCTGCGAACGCCGCAACTATTGGCGGCAACGACGTCGGTCATCAGTTGATCACCGATCATAACGGTGTTACGTTTTTTGAGATGAAATTGCTTCAATGCTTGACGAATCCCGATTGTCAGTGGTTTCATCGCCCGTGGCACGAATGGTAGTTCATAGTCTTGAACGGCTTTTTGAATGCGCTTATGGCTGTTATTTGAAACGACAATCACTTTAATGCCAAATTTTTTGTTTTCAGCCAGCCAGTCATGTAATGCGCGAGAACCATTTTTTGAGTTCCACGGTACTAAAGTATTATCTAAATCGGTTAGAACACAGTTGATATTATGATCCAACAGGAACTGTGGAGAAATTGAATAGATATCCCCAATCATCCATGTTGGTTTAAATCGAGACAACATATGTCGCTCCTTAAATATAGTAGATTTATTTAAAAAAACTTCCACCAATCTATCGGTGAAAGTCATTTTAGCACATCAAAATTACTTAAGTGCCTTTTTAGCTTCGTCAGTCAATGCTTTGAAAGCATCAGCATCACTAACAGCTAAATCAGCAAGCATTTTACGGTTCATGTCGATGTTGGCAAGCTTCAAACCGTGCATAAATTGGCTGTAGCTGAGGTCGTTAAGACGAGCAGCAGCATTAATACGGGCGATCCAGAGTTTACGGAAGTTACCTTTGTTGGCACGACGGTCACGGAATGCGTATACCTGTGACTTCATAACCTGATCTTTGGCAGTCTTGAATAAACGAGACTTTCCACCGCGGTAACCCTTAGCTAATTTTAAAACACGCTTACGACGTGCATGTGTGACTGTTCCACCTTTTACTCGTGGCATTTTGAATTCCTCCTATATCATAGAAACCTATTTATTAATTGAATGAATCAGTTGAACTGGTTCGGATTAAAGATGTGGTAATAACTTCTTGTATGTCTTTAAGTTCGTATGATCCATCATACTTGTACCACGAAGTTGGCGACGTTGCTTCTTTGTCTTACCGTGAAAACGGTGACTTGTATAAGCGTTGGCGCTCTTAAATCCACCGTTGGCAGTTCTCTTAAAACGTTTTGCTGCGGCACGGTTAGTTTTTTGTTTAGGCATTGGTAAAAATCCTCCTCAAGTATTTAACAACTGTTAGTTTTTATCTGAATCCTTAGGCGAAAGCATTAAGAACATGCTTCTTCCGTCCATTTTTGGTCGTTGAGTAACGGTAGCGACATCATCCGTTTCAGCAGCCATCCGGTCAAGAACTTTTCGGCCAATATCCTTATGAGTGATTGCCCGACCCTTAAATCGAATTGAAACACGAACCTTTTCGCCCTTTGCCAAAAACTTTCTGGCGTTCTTCAACTTGGTGTTAAAATCGTTCACATCAATTGTTGGGCTTAATCGAACTTCCTTGACACTGATGACTTTTTGTTTCTTACGAGATTCTCGTTCCTTCTTTTGAAGTTCAAAACGATATTTCCCATAATCAAGAATCTTTGCAACCGGTGGCTTAGCTTTGGGCGCAACCAGAACAAGATCAAGCTCGGCGTCTTCAGCTAACTGAAGCGCTTCAGCCTTGGTCTTAACACCAAGTTGATCACCATTAGCACCAATCAAACGAACCTCACGGGCACGGATTCCGTCATTAACCATCATATCTTTTGCTATGGTACTTCACCTCCAAAATAATTGAAAAGCAGAAAAAGGCAGGCACAGAATTGTGCCCGCCTCAATTAAAGAACTTGATCACTCAAGCTCTTACTCGATATCATGCCCAGCGAACTTAATTTCACTCAGGCGAGAAGCGGGTAGCTCCTGCTTTTATTACAACTATTAAATAGTATCATCTAATCTAGTATGTGTCAACACTAAACCATTGACCCGCTTGATAACCAATCATTGATTAGTCTTCACGAGAATATGATGCAATATCCTTTGAAACTTCATCAATAAAGTCTGGAACGGATTTGGATTGGGTGTCTTGTTCGCCATACTTACGAACTGAAACGCTGTTGCCACTAACTTCTTCGTCACCAACAACCAAAGTATATGGAATCTTGTGGGTTTGAGCATCACGAATCAAGTAGCCCATCTTTTCGGCTCTCATGTCAACTGAAGAACGAATCTTCAAAGCCCGAAGTTGGTCATTGATCTTCTTAGCGTAGTCAAGATGCTTGTCTTGGCTGACAGGGATGATCTTAACTTGGTGTGGTGCCAGCCAAGTTGGAAATGCACCCTTATAAATTTCAGTCAGGTAAGCGACAAATCGTTCCATCGTTGAAACAAGTCCACGGTGAATCATAACTGGACGATGTTGTTTGCCGTCTTCACCAATGTAGTGCAGGTCGAATCGTTCTGGCAGCATGAAGTCCAATTGGATTGTTGATAAGGTTTCTTCATTACCGAGTGCCGTCTTAGTTTGAACATCCAACTTAGGACCGTAGAATGCGGCTTCACCTTCAGCTTCGGTGTAATCAAGTCCCATTTCATCCATGGCACCCTTCAACATGGATTGGGCTCTGGTCCACATTTCGTTATCGTCAAAGTACTTTTCGGTGTTTTCTGGATCACGGTAACTCAAGCGGAACGTGTAATCATTAATGTCGAAATCATGATAAACATCAACCATCAAATTCAAAATATTCTTGAATTCTTCTTGGATCTGGTCAAGGGCCACAAATGTATGACCATCATTAAGCGTCATTTCACGAACACGTTGCAATCCTGATAAAGCACCAGACTTTTCATAACGGTGCATCATTCCAAGTTCAGCGATCCGTAATGGCAATTCACGGTATGAACGAATGTGATGGTTGTAAATTTGAATATGGCTTGGGCAGTTCATTGGCCGTAATTCAAGCTCTTCGCCGTCACCCATATCCATTGGTGGGAACATATCCTCACGGTAGTGATCCCAGTGACCAGATTGTTTATAGAGATCAAGGTTTGCAAGAACTGGAGTGTAAACGTGTTGGTAACCATTATCAACTTCCTTGTCGACAATGTATCGTTCAATAGTTCTTCTGATCGTGGCACCATTTGGCATCCAGTAAGGAAGACCTGCACCAACCTTAGGATCGACGAAGAATAGATCCAGTTCGTTACCAATGACACGGTGGTCACGTTCGTGGGCTTCTTGACGCTTCTCAAGGTCAGCATCAAGATCTTTTTGCTTGTTAAAGGCAGTTGCATAAATTCGTTGCAACATTGGATTTGATGACTTCCCTTGCCAGTAAGCACCGGCAACCGAAAGCAGTTTGAAGATCTTCACTTTGCCAGTTGATGGTAATACAGCCCCTTCGGCAATCGACTTGAAATCGCCGATTTGGAAGAACTTAACCTTACCATCGACTTCATTTTCCTTCACTAACTCTTGTTGGTATGGATCATCGCCAGCAACTTGAGCCGCTTCATCGGCGCTCAGGAAAACAACCTTGGTTGAAAGATCCTGCTTGATAATTTTGTGCATGGATTGTTCCAATTCAGCCAACTGGTCAACACTGATTTGGGTGTCTGGTTTGTCGGTATCAACAAAGAACCCGTCCTCGTCAGCATCACTTTCGCCAAAGTGAATGTTGTCAAAATTGTTCGCGATTGCCATCTTCAAAATTTGAGCTGCAGTTGCCCGCAAAACACTTAGACCATCGTCACTATCTGAAGTAACAATTTCAATTTTACCGCCCTTATGTAAAGGCTCGTCGTTATTGACCCATTTGCCGTCGACTTTTGCAGCAACGGCTTTTTTACCTAAACTAACCGCAATTGATTTGGCGATATCTCCTGAAGTGACACCGTCATCGAATTGTTTCACACTACCATCTGGAAATTCGAATGAAAGCTCTGACATATCTTTTACTCCCTTTATAGTTTATTGGAACCACAAAAAAATCCCTGACGTACATTAAATGTACATCAGGGACGTATTTAGCGCGGTTCCACCCAAATTGAATTTTGGATACAGTTATCCAAAAAACGCTCAAGTGGCTGCTAACGGTACCGACCGGGATAGCATTGTCCGCAATCCAATTCCAAAGAGTGGTAACAATTAATGTCTAAACAAATGGTCTTCCAGGCTAGAACCATTCTCCCTGTGATGAGTCATAATTGCCATGTCTCTTTGATTCATTGGTTATAAGTATAGAATCACACTTTGAAAATGTCAATTGTATTTGCAAATTAAACTGGCCGGCGATTTTCACCTTTCATTTCCACTTCTCTGGATAAGAATTTGATTCGCTGCATCAATCGCTTGGCCTTCAAAGGTTCATCCTCACCTTTTTGGTTGATCCGCAAATGTTCTTCTTCGAGTCGTTCCATTGAAAAGTTCGACGTAAAAAATGTCGGCAGCTGTTGTTGCATGCGATACTCCAAGATTACGCCCAAGACTTCATCTCGAACCCATGAAGACATCGAGTCGGCCCCGATATCATCAATCATCAACACCTGTGATTTTTTAATGGCGTCAATTTTTTCAGTGACCGAATTATCCGTGATCGCTGATTTCATCTCAACGGCAAAACTCGGGAAATGCACCATCGTTGTTTGAATATTGCTATCCGCCAACTCGTTGGCAATCGCGCCGGTCAAAAATGTTTTGCCAACACCAAACGGGCCGTATATGTATAGGCCGGGGTGAAAGGCTTTCGGGTCAGCCTTCATTTGGTTGATAAATTGGAGTGCCATTGTCAACGCTTCATAGCGATTCATATCCGGATTGTCGGCATCAGCGCCTTCAAAATCAGAAATTCGCGCGTCTTTAATGTCTTTGGGCATTGAAACCGTCCGAATTCGACGCGCAAGCGATTGTGTACGCTGTTTTTCCAAGACTTCCGGCGATGGCTGGTACGAAATATCAATTAAATGATCGTTGACGACCAGCTGAGGTAAATACCCCGGGGCAAACGACCGTTTCTTGTCCTTAATCTGATTTTTGACGTTGACGTATTCATAAAGCTTGGCAGCTGAACGATCGACCGCGTCAGGTGCTAACTCGTCCTTATGATCATTTAAAAACGCCGCGATTTCAGGATCATGACGAATTTGATTAATAATTCGGTTAAAGCCTTGGCTGACGTTACCACCCTTAAACTCACGGTCCTGCATTAATTTCTTGACAAAATCACTCACTTTTTCCACTGCGATTCACCTACTTTCCAGGTTTCTTTAGTTGATCCAGCTGCTCTTTTAACTGCTTTTTCTGCGCTTCGGTTAACTGGCGTTTTGGCTGAGGAGCTGATTTGGCAGTCTCCTTGTGGTCTTCTTTGGCCCAATCCGGCAGCGTTTCTTTAACCGTTACCCGACGTTGATTGGCATATTTAGCCCGCCGCTTGGCAGCCTCTTTTTGCTTTTCCAACGGCCGTTGTTTAATTGCCACCACCGCTTTTTCCGCTGTCACAACACCGTGTTGCGACCAGTCGTCGGCAATCGAGGACATTAAATTTTTGTTGAGCGTTGAATGCTTCTCATCTACCAAAAGATAGTAAATTAAGATATTCATGACATCGTTAGGAAGAACCCGCAACGTCACTAGCTCGGATAGTGTTCGCTGCTCGCCACTGGTCACAATCCCGTTTTTTTGCTTTTTAATCTGTCGCAAAAACGCCACCGGAGAATTGGTCTTACTAATTGAAATCAGTTGTTTGGTTGCGGCATCATAATTTTGGGTTGTCGTTTGCCGGTCAGGCTTCTTGTCAATCACAGGCTGACGGTCTTGCGCCTGCTTAAGCGTAAAGCTGTCGGTAATAATCGCTTTTAATTGATTTTGCTTTAACTGATTATTACTTAAATTGGTCGCGCGTAAAATCAGTTTGGACATCTGAATTTCGTCAATTCCATAAAGCAAGTGTTCGGACAAAATAAGGTCTCGGGCCGCTTTGACACTTGCTTCGTCAACATAGGAATTTTCCAACATTCTCAACAGCAATTTAAAATCAAATTGAGTGCTGTCAGGTTCAAAGGACAGTTGGTCAGCCTGGTTTGAAAACTGACTAATGGTTGCTTTTGCTTCATTAACGACCCCTGGAATGTTTTTAACCAGGTTTTTGGGAACATCATAAGTACTCAATAAAGAAGCGGAAATATCGTTAGTTTCGCCTAAATCAGGTGTTGGGGTAACAAGGCGCTCAACAATTTGTTTATAGGTGCTGTCGCCAACTTTTCCCAAAAGAATGATTGATAAAATATCCGTTCTTAAAAACTGTTCCGGTGACAGCGGTTCATTAAGCGCATAAATCAGCGTATCAGGCCGCTTGGGTGACATAAGGGTTCTAATGAGTTTCACGGCTTCCAAGCGTTTGCGAACGCCCAGCAAATCACTGATGCCGGAATTTAACATACTTTGGATCTCGTAGTGCTTGTGCAAAACCATTTGATTGTGATCATTCAAGCTCAATGACCACAACAAATTGTATAAGGCAATTGCCTGTTCACCAATGATTGGCTGATACAAATTCGTTAAAACACTGTGGTCAAGATCTCGATTGACGTGCGCATTAATTAATACAAATTTTGAATCCGGAGTTAACTTTTCAAATGACTCTGCCATTTACTTTTCCTCCGAGTGCCCCTCATCATGTTTCTTTTTATCCTTTTCCATGATTTCCTTGAGCTCTTTATAAAAGACCGACATATCCTTAAACTGACGGTAAACACTGGCAAAGCGGATATAAGCAATTTCATCCAAGTTTACCAAATCTTCCATTACATATTCACCAATTTGTTGACTAGAGACTTCGTTTTCACCCAAAGAGCGCAATTTATTTTCGACCCGGTCAACCAAATTGGTAATCGCATCCATTGAAACCGGGCGCTTTTCAGCCGACCGCACAATACCTTTAAGCAGCTTTTCGCGGTTAAATTCTTCCCGGTTACCGTTTTTCTTCACAACTAAAAGTGGTGTGACTTCCACACGCTCAAAAGTGGTAAATCGAAACCCACAGTGTTCACATTCTCTTCTTCGTCTGATGACTCGGCCGTCGTCAGTTGGCCTTGAGTCGACAACTTTGGAACCATTATATCCACAATGAGGACATTGCATGGTGTTCACCTCGTCTATTTCGTTTGGCTCGCCAACCACGTCTTAACTTGGGCCAGCGTTTCTGGTATTGAATCTGAGTTATAAATAATTGTATCAGCCAAATCGCATTTTGTCTGCAATGGCCACTGATTTTTAATTCGTTTGGTTGCATCCACAATACTTAGTTTATTGCGTTTCATGAGCCGATGCAACTGCGTAACCGGGTCGCAGTAAACCACGATCACTTGGTCAACTAAGTGGGCATACCCATTTTCGTATAAAGTTGGCGCGTCCAAAACAACTAATGGTGCGTCAAAATAATGATCGATTTGCTTGAAGATTTCAGCGCGAATAAACGGATCGATTACCCGAACCAACCGTTTTAACTTTGATGGATCATTAAACACTATTTTTCCAAGCGCTTGACGATCCAATTCGCCGTTGGTTTGAATCATCTGATCACCAAAAACTTCAGCCAAAGCTCGCAGGCCGGCAGTTCCCTTTGCTTCGACCTGATGGGTAATTAAATCGGCATCAATAATTGGAATGCCCTGCTCATTTAAATAGTCACTGACCAACGACTTGCCCGTTGCAATGCCACCGGTTAACCCAATTAATTTACTCATGTTTTTCACCACGTAACGGTTGGCACTTCGGGCAATAATGGGTTCCCCGTTGAGCCAACTTAATCTTGACAATTTTAGTGCCACAGCGCGGACAGGGTTCTCCCTGCTTGCCATAAACATTTAAATGATTCTGAAAGTTCCCTGCTTCCCCGTAGGCAGTGGAATACGAATGAACCGTCGTTCCATGGCCATCGATTGCCATTTGAATTTCAGTAATAATATTTTTCCGCAACCGTTTGATTTGCGCTGGTTTTAAAGAATTGACCGGCTGCTTAGGATTAATTTTACTTAACCACAAAACCTCGTCGGCATAGATGTTACCTAGCCCGGCAATGTTGCTTTGATCCAGCAAAAAAGGTTTGATGACTTTGCGGCTTTTCTTAAAGATCGCCGTCATATAGTCGAGCGTCAGCGCCTGTTCAGTTGGTTCAGGGCCAATGGTTTTCAAGCCGGCCACCGACATCTCTGTGCCGGTATCCACGAGATTCATCCGACCAAACTTGCGGGTATCGTTGTAACGTAATTCACGCCCATCGGTTAGATGAAACACCACGTGGGTGTGTTTGTCCAACGGTGCGCCGTCTAGTTCAACGTCATATTTTCCTTCCATCCGCAAATGAGAAACAATCGTGAGGTGATCACTCAAACGAATGAGTAAATACTTCCCCCGGCGATCAATTCGATCAATCTTTTTCCCCTTCAACGCGTTCTCGAAGTCCTTCGGAGGCAAATTAACCATCTTTGGATACAAAACATCAACGGATTTAATCGTGCTTCCTTCAACTAATTTCGTGAGACCGCGTCTGACAGTTTCAACTTCTGGTAATTCAGGCATCTTGATCCCCCATTACGTTATTTTGCATCATACCAAGTTTTTCCCCAATGACTTTCTACCTTTAATGGAACATCAAGTTTAATAGCCGAGTCCATGACACTTGGGATCAGCTTTTTGACCGTCTCAAGTTCATCATTTGGAACTTCGAAAATCAGTTCATCGTGAACCTGAAGCAGCATCTTCGTTTTCATATCTTTAATTGCTTCGTTCATATTGATCATGGCAATTTTGATAATATCGGCCGCACTGCCTTGAATCGGTGTATTCATTGCCGTCCGTTCAGCAAATGATCTCAGATTAAAGCTCTTGGAGTTGATATCCGGCAGATAACGGCGCCGATGGGCAATTGTTTCAACATAGCGGTGGTTGCGGGCAAATTTGACAATATCATCCATGTACTTCTTAACGCCCGGATATTCTTCAAAATACCGTTCAATAAATTGGTGGGCTTGTTTACGGGTAATACCAGTATTTTGAGATAAGCCAAAATCACTAATGCCGTAAACAATTCCAAAGTTAACTGCCTTTGCTTGACGTCGTAATTCAGGGGTCACGGCCTCATTTGAAGGCAGACCAAAGATTCGCCGTGCAGTTGTCGCGTGAATATCTTCTCCCTCTTTAAAGGCCTCCTGCATATTTTGATCACCCGTAATTGATGCCAACACCCGAAGTTCAATCTGAGAGTAATCAGATGAAAAAATCTGCCAACCTGGTTGTGTTGGTACGAAAGCTTGACGAATCAAGCGACCTTCCTCAGTTCGAATCGGAATATTTTGCAAATTCGGGTCTACTGATGAGAGCCGACCAGTTTGTGTCAAGGTTTGCAGGTAGCGGGTATGCACCTTGCCGTCATCTTTATGAATCACTTTGAGCAACCCATCGATATAAGTCGATTGTAATTTAGCAATCTGGCGGTAGTCCAACACATTTTGAACGATCGGTGCGTCCGGTGCCAATTTTTCCAAAACATCGACTGAGGTTGAATACCCGGTCTTGGTCTTTTTCAAAATTGGCAACCGCAACTTTTCAAATAAAATCTTGCCAAGCTGCTTTGGAGACCCAATGTTGAACTCCTCCCCAGCTTCCTGGTAAATGGTCTGCTGAATCTCGGCAATCCGTTCCTTGAACTTGCTTCCCATCGCTTCAAGTGTTCCGGCGTCCACCTTAATTCCGTTAATTTCCATTTTCGCCAGCACAAACGCAATTTTGATTTCGATATCACGATAGAGCGTGGTTTGGTTATGTTCATCCAGATCCTTGAACATATCATCATGAAGTTGATCAATCGCTTTGGCTTTGTGAACAATATGCGCTAAAAATTCTGGTGATTGGGCATCAATCTGACGTTTAGCACCCTTGCCATAGACTTCTTCGTCGGTTTTGATATTGTAAAAGCCATGCAGATGCGCAACGGTCCCAACATCATTGCTGTTATTAGTTGTATTAAGCAAATAAGAAACCAGCAGCATATCAAAATCAACGTTTTTTAGAATAATTGACTGTCGATAAAGCCCAACAAAGGTTCTTTTAGCGTCGAATAGATTCTTTTTAACGGTTTCAGAAGTCAATAACCGACTCACGTGAGGATCCTTTAACAGTTCGGGCTGATTTGTCACGTACCAGTGATCTCCCTGGCCCACCGCAAAACCAATTAATGGCGAGATGTGATAATTTTCCTCGGACATTTCCAAATGAAAGGAGACTTCGTCTTTAAACTGATCCAATTCTGACAGATTATCCTTCGTCAAAACGGTGTACTCAATTTTAGACTGATCCTCTGAATGGTCATTATCGTCCACCGAAAGTTTAGCCAAAAATGACTTAAAGCCCATCCGTTCATAGAAATCTGTCAGCTTATCAATATCGTCGCCCTTATAGTTTAAGTCGGCCAATGAAATGGTAATCGGGGCTTCCCGGTTAATCGTTGCTAATTTGTGAGCCCTTCTAGCCTGATCCTCATCTTGAATCAGATGTTCTTTCAACTTTTTACCGGACACATCATCAATATTTTGATAAAGATTATCAATCGTCCCAAATTGCTGGATCAGCTTAAGCGCCGTTTTATCGCCAACTTTTTCAACCCCCGGGTAATTGTCGGAATTATCGCCTTTAAGCCCTTTAATTTCAATAATCTGGCTTGGCTTAACCCCCAGCTTTTCTTCTACGTGCTTTGGCGTATAGGTTTCCAGCTCGGTAACCCCTTTTTTAGACACTTGAACCGTTGTTTTATCAGAAGTGAGTTGTGTTAAATCACGATCCCCCGTCACAATGACAACCTCGTAATCACCGGAATCTTCGGCTTGTTTGGCCAGCGTTCCAATGATGTCGTCAGCTTCGTAATCAGGCAGTTCGTAAGTGGCAATCCCCCGGTCGTTCACCAATTCCTTGATAAACGGGAATTGCTCGGACAGTTCAGTCGGCGTTTTCGCCCGGCCACCTTTGTAGTCAGCAAACATCTTGGTCCTAAAAGTAACTTTGCCGGCATCAAAAGCAACCAAAACATCGGTCGGCTGTTCATCATCCAACACTTTATCCAGCATCCGGTTAAAGCCATAAATGGCACTGGTGTGGAGGCCAGAGGGATTGGTAAATTTGTCCATGGCCGTATACAAGGCATAGAAAGCTTTGAACGCGATACTGTTTCCATCAATCAATAATAATTTCTTAGTCATAAGTTCTCCTCTGATTAAAACTGTTAATCTAATTTTACCACGACAGAAACTAAAAAACGATCAACCAGAAATGGTTAATCGTTCATTGTAACTAACGTTTTATAGATTAACGGTCGCTGCTGTTACCAAAGATTGACAACAACTGCAAGAACAGGTTGACAAAATCCAAGTACAGTTGAAGGGCACCAAAGACGGCTAATCCGTTCATTGAAATTTGACCACTGCCCGAATACTGATTGTACATTTGCTTCATTTTTTGTGTATCATAAGCCGTTAAGACGGTAAAAATCAATACCGCAATAATCGAGAAGACAAATGCAATCGCCGAGCTGCGCAGGAACATGTTAATGATCATCGCGATAATCAGCGCAATTAAGGCAGCTGATGCTTGCGCACCTATTCGATCCAGATTCTTATGAGTCACCAATCCGATCGTTGTCATCGTGATGAAGATGGCCGAAGCAGAGACAAAGGCAGCCGCAATTGAAGCGCCTGTATATGCCCAGGCAATTGTTGCAAACACAAACCCACTTAGGATTGCATACAGCATCAACACGGTGAACGCTAACGTTGGCCGCTTAAGTGCCTGCATGGAAACGACAAATGGCATGACGAACCATAAAATCATCCCGATCCACATGATCCCTTGATGGGTGGCAATATAAGTCGCCATTCCACCAGTAACGGATCCGGTAACGAGAAAAGCTGTGGCGGCAGATACCAAAACGGCCAAGCTCATCCAGCCATACATTCTAGTTAAGAAGGCATTCAGCCCAGCAGCATTATTCACAACTCTGCGAGCTTCCTGTTGTTCATTTGGATAATTGTTCATTCAATCCGCTCCCCTTTAAATTGTAAGTTCAAATATTGCACAACGACAAACATTTGGCAGTATTTATACTTATACTGTTAAGTAATTCTACCAAATAGAAGCCATTAATCAAGTAAATTTACTCGGATAACGGCTTCTAAAAGATATCTTAATTAATTTTCTTGGTTAAATGGCTCAACAAATCTTCGTAAGACTTCTCATATTTCTGAATATCACCGGCACCCATGAAAATGACCACATCATTGTCATAGTCCAATAATGGTGACATATTATCGACAGAAAGGATTCGACCGCCCTTGGTAATCTTTTTTGCCAGATCTTCACTGGAAACCTTCCCGTGACTTTCACGAGGTGAACTGTAAATTGACGTTAAGAAAACTTCATCGGCTAAGTTCAAACTCTTGGCGAAGTCATCCATTAACGCAATTGTTCGACTAAAGGTATGTGGCTGAAAGACGACCGCAATTTTTTTGCTTGGGTATTCCTGTCTGGCAGCATCAATCGTCGCCTTGATTTCGGTTGGATGATGCGCATAATCATCAATAATCGTCATCCCGGCAATTGTACGCTCGGCAAATCGACGCTTAACCCCTTGGAATGTTTGAAGTTCCTTACGAATTTCATCAAGATCAACGTCTTCGAAATAAGCAACCGCAATCACGGCTAACGAGTTAAAGATGTTGTGCTCGCCGAACAGCGGTACCGAGAAGTTACCAAGGTTCTTGCCCTTGTAGGTCACGTCAAAGCTTGACCCGCTGGTCGTTCGTTTGACATCAACCGCTTGAAAATCATCCGTATCATGAAGACCATAATAATAAATCGGAACGTTGGCCTTTAATTCGCGAAGCCGTTTGTCATCACCCCAGGCAAAAATGCCTTTTTTGGTTTGATTAGCAAACGTTTGAAATGCATCTTGCACATCATCAATACTTTTGTAGTAATCAGGATGATCAAAATCAATATTGGTCATGATGGCATAATCAGGCTCTGTGGCTAAGAAATGACGCCGGTATTCGTCAGCTTCGTAAACAAAGAAACGGGCATTGGGAACCCCTTTACCAGACCCATCGCCAATTAAATAATCAGTTGGGGCAATTCCGGAAAGGACATGGGCCAAAAGACCGGTTGTACTTGTTTTACCATGGGCGCCAGAAACGCCGATACTGGTTTTTCCCTTAATAATTTTCCCTAAAAATTGATGATAACGGTACACAGTTAAGCCCATCTCACGAGCTTTTTTGATTTCAGGATGATCATCCGTAAATGAATTTCCCGCAATGACGGTCAATCCCTCATGGATGTTATTGACATCAAATGGCAAAATTTTAATCCCTGCTTGTTCAAGCCCACGCTGTGTGAACGTGTACTGATCAATATCTGATCCCTGAACCTTTTCACCACGGTCATGTAAAATAAGCGCCATCGCAGCCATTCCAGTCCCTTTGATTCCTACAAAATGATATACCGTATCTGAATTCATTAGACATCCTACCTATCCATTACTTTATTTTTGATGATTATCAGGTAGCTCCGGAGCAGGCTTTTCTGCCGCAGGTTTGTAGTAAACCGTTCGCGGCTTTGAACCTTGTTGCTCTGAAACTAAATCTTTATCCTGCAAATGATCAATAATGTTTGCAGCTCTATTATAACCGATTGAAAATACACGTTGAAGCTTTGACGTGGAAATTGTGTCTTCTTTTGCTATATATTTCATAACTTGTGGCATTAATCGGTCCTCGGACTGCGTTTCACTGGTCGTCTTTTTCAAACTTTCCGGGGTGAACAAATAGTGCGGCTCACCCTGCTGGCGGACAAAATCCACGATCCCGTCAAGTTCCTGGTTGGTTACGAACGCACCTTGAAGCCGAACGGGCTGGTTGGCACCGCTACCCAAATAAAGCATGTCCCCTCGTCCAAGCAATCGTTCCGCACCGGCAGAATCAAGAATAGTTCTGGAATCGACTTGGCTGGAAACCATGAAAGCAATTCGACTTGGAATATTATTTTTAATGGTTCCAGTCACAATGTCAACACTTGGCCGTTGAGTCGCAACGATTAAATGAATCCCAGCAGCCCGTGCCTTTTGGGTAATTCTGACAATATAATCTTCAACTTCGCTGGAAGCAACCATCATCAAGTCGGCTAACTCATCAATAATGACCAAAATATAGGGCATTTTCAACCCAAATTCTTTTGCTTCGGTCGCTTGGCGGTTAAACTGCTCAATGTTTTTAGCCCCGGCTGCTGCCAGCTTTTCATAACGTTCATCCATTTCTTGAGTCACCCACTTTAATGCAGCAGCAGCTGTCTTGGGATCGGAGATAACGGGTGAAAGCAAATGGGGAACCCCGTCATATGGTGCCAATTCAACCGCTTTGGGGTCAATTAGCAATAAGCGCAGATCCGCTGGAGTTGCCCTATACAATAATGAAACCAGCAAACTATTGATAAATACACTCTTCCCGGAACCGGTTGCCCCGGCAATCAGACCATGGGGCATCTTGCGGATATCCGCAGTTCTTGGAATACCCGACAAATCAACCCCTAAAGCAGTTGTCAAAGGTGATTGACTGTTTCTAAAGTGATCGGTTGAAATAATTTCAGATAAAACTACCGGTCGGGGTTCAGGATTTGGGATCTCTATCCCGACAGTTGTCTTGCCGGGAATCGGTGCTTCAATTCGAATGTCTTTTGCGGCAAGCGCCAACTTCAAATCATCAGTTAAATTGGTGATGCGACTGACTTTCACGCCCAGTGCCAGCTTGACTTGAAACTGGGTAACGGTTGGCCCATTTGTCCAAGCAACGACCTTGGCATTAACCTTAAAGGCCGCAAATGTTTTATTCAAAATATCCGACTGGTGGGCAATCCACTCGTCAATCGAATCAGATTCCGTTGATTTTGGCTTGGCAAGCAACGATAACGGTGGCAGTTGATACCCCCGCTCTTCGTTAACTTTTGATGTGTTTTCGGTGGTCACAGGTTGCTCTCTTCCGTTTGGTTTGTTGGATTCAAGGTTTGCATGGTCCACCTGGGGGGACGTTTTTTTGGCAAACAAAGAAAGGTCAGGTTTACTGGCCTGTTCATGATTAATAATTGACTTGAACGATTGGCCAAGCCCGTGACGCTTCAAATTCTTTCGTGACTGTTGATTCAAATGTCGACGTTCATAGCGGCTACGGGGTTCCCGTGTCAGTTGTTCAGAACTTTTCGGTTGCTTTTGTTCCGGAACTTTTTTAGTCGTCACTAATGGTTCTTGTGCCGATTGATTAGCGTCAATTTTATCATCAGAATGATCATTTGTTGTATGAACAACATCATCTTCGACTTCGTTTTGATCGGGTGCAATCAAAATTAAATCATCATATGTAAGTCTCAGCTCACGCGTCAACTCATCGTATAACCGATGACGTCGATGCGATTGGCTGAGAAAGTAATTCGTTTTAATTTGCTGCTTACGTTTTTCGGATTTTGAACGTTTTTGTGGTTTAAAGTTTTTGATTTCCTTCAAAAAAGCAGGCGTTTCATCATCTTGGCTATCTTGGTTAACCAAAGTTCGATCAAGAACGTGTCTTGACGGCTTTTCTTGGGTGTCTCTTACTTGTTCAGTTGTCATCTCATTAACTGGCTTTGATACCGGTTTTCTTGAAATCCCCTTACGCCGATAAAAAGCTGGTCCATCATAATGCTTCATACTCATCCACCCAAAATAGTTTAGTCAAATAAATGTTGTGCCTTTTTGAAATCAAATGCCGTTCCCACTTGATAATCATCCGGTAAAATCAATGCCCCGGGAACTTGTGGGGCATTGGGCAAAGCCAACTCACGACCTGAACAGATCATGCCTTCACTTTTAACGCCCCGCAATTCACCAGGCCAAATGATCTGGCCATCTGGCATCATCGCGCCACTCAAAGCAACGACAACCTTAATATGTTCGCGCATATTCGGCGACCCGCTAACAATCTGCAATTTCTTATCACGACCGATGTCAGTTGTGGCAATTTGCAAATGATTTGAATTAGGGTGATCTTCAAGTGATTCGACATAGCCCACCACAAATTTCGGTTGATCATCGAATTCGACATCCCCCGGAAAACCATGGTTGGTTAAATAATCGTTCAGCTTCTGAACCTGTTCGCTGGTCAAGTTGACTTGACCGTTTTCTGTGACAATCTCAGGAAGAATTTCACTCGCCTTTAAAAAGTTGTATCCCAACGTCCGGTTAGTCTTTTCATCGAAAATTCGGGCGACGTCATCATGAATGGACACTTGTTGATCGGTGACATCCGGATTCATAATCAGGACCATTGTGTCACCAGTACTTTGTGGGTTATAACTTGCGATTAACATTTCAAAATTCCTTCCAACGATTAATTATTTTTCAACAGTACTTGCTAATGAGTTAATGAAACTTTCAACTTCTTGCTTCGTTTTACGGTCGCCATTGTTGAATCGACCAATTTCTTGGCCATCTGAATAAGCAACAAAGCTTGGGATGCCCATAATGCCCATTTCGCCGGCTAAATCGATATTTTCGTCACGATCGACCTTTAAAAAGGTATAGTCAGGATATTCGGCTTCAATTGCAGGCATTGCGGGTTTGATAAACCGGCAGTCCGGGCACCAGTCCGCCGTAAAGAACAGCATATACTTGCCGCTTTGCAGTTGTTTGGTGAGGTCAGTTAAATTTGTTTTTGCTAAATCTTTCACAGTGATCATCCTCCACTTACTAATGTAAAGTACATTGTAACGCAAATCGATAGTCTTCAGTTCAAGTTTGCTCATCATCCCTGAATAGATTAAAGTATACCTAATTACATAAAAGAAAAAGGTGTCGAAATGAAAAAACAAACGCTCCTCTACGGAATCTCTTTAGCAGCATTGGCTGCCAGTTACTATGCCCTATCCAAATCAAATAAAAGCCGTGAAAAATATTTTGCGGCTATTGTTAAGAATACCAGAGAATTGGCGACATTGAAAGACCTTCAGTATCTTGGAAGCTGGAGTATTGAACCCTTGCCTGACCAAATGAACGTTCCATTTCACTTTGGCTATAATTTTGTGGATAACAACGGCCAACTTCGGTCAGAAGAATACTGGGTTAACGATGCAACCGGCAAAATTCTTAATCACCAGGTTGTTCAGTTATAAAATGCGCGATCAACTTATAAATTGGTCCCTTGGGACTGAATTTTTGCTCATATTCGGTTTCAACATTTGATTCGTTTTCCGGTGATTGGTGTAAATCCAACGATACGTACTCAAATGTCATCGGAAAATTGTTCATGGTCACCAAAGTATATTCAAACAGGCCCCGATTATCGGTCTTAAATTCAATATTGCCGTCGTCTGCCAATACCGTTTGATAAGTTTTTAAAAACAGTGGTGACGTTAATCGCCGTTTAGCGTGACGTTTCTTTGGCCATGGATCAGAAAAATTCAAAAAGATTTTTTGAACTTCATTTTTGTAAAACAGTTCATCCAAATTGGCCCCGTCCGTCAATACGAATTGAACATTAGGCAATGGATTATCCATGAAGGTTCTAAGGGCGGTTGCAATGACAGATGTCTGCAATTCAATCCCGATATAATTGATCTCGGGATGCAGCTTGGCAGTTTCAATAATAAACCGCCCCTTGCCAATCCCGACTTCAACATTTAGTGGCTGTTGCTTGGCAAATCGTTGCTGCCACTTTCCCAACCACTTTTTAGGGTCGGTCACAATATAATCGCCGTGGTCCTGAATATATTTTTCAGCCCATGGCTTTTTTCTTATCCGCATATCATTCTCCTATTAAATTCAAAATTTTATCGAGTGCGCTCGCTTCGTGCCAAGCGCCGTGGAATGTAAAGGTAAACAAACGCCCAAATTTCAAGTGCCTCAGCGACGATCACACCGACAACCGTCATTAAGCTTGAGAAGTTAACGGCGATGACCGCAATGGCAAAGATCAGCGACACAATGCTCAGCATATACAGGAGAACGCGTTGGAAACTTTTCATCTGGTACTGATCAGTAATCGGATACACGTGGACAAACACATTATCAGAAAAGTGGAAGTAAAACGGAATCAGCTGAAATCCAATCAGGTAGACAAACAATAAGCTTAAAAAGATTGGCAGAATTTCGCCCTTTACAAAGACTAAGAACACCGTTCCGATCACCATCAGCCGAAAATACAAGCCGCTCATTTCGTTATCTCGAATAATCCCATGGGCATACAAATACAGATATGTGTTTTTCGGGATCAACTTGATTCGACCTAAAATGCCATCAAGATAACGACGTCGCCTAATTGATCCTTGCAGCATTGGGACGTCGGTAAACAAGTTAAAGAACTGATAAACGGTGTGCATCCGGCTGTTTTCATCGTCAATCATTACTTTCCAGTCGATAGGATATCTTGACCAGTTTCTGCGACTATAATAACTGATGCCTAAAGCCACTATGGCCAAAGCAAGTCCCAACCAGTAATTAAGATAGATTGATAGACTAATTGACACAACTGGAATTAGGAAGCGAAACAAAAAGTGGTTGGAAAGCAAACGATTATTTAAACGGTATTTTCTGGCAAAGTCTGTATTTAACCAGGTTACTTTAAGGATGATAAGGGTTGCCAGTAAAAGGTACAAATCAGTTGCGGTCGTCTGCATCGTCACCTGAACGAATGGCATCAACAAAACCCAAAAGAGGACTTGAACAGCAATTGCCAAGCCGAGGCTGTAATGAAATGCCCGTTTGAGGTACGCAAAAAACGCGGCTTCCTGTGGGAACAAGAAAACGTAGTCCGGATCTTCAACCAGGGTCGCGAACCGGCCAAGCTGGACACTCACTAAGAGGATCGCAATGGCCACAATTGGTGCCCACCATAATCCCGTGTGAAGTGTCTTTAAAACATTGGAATAGTAATACCCCAGGCCGCCAATCATAAACAGCAGTGCCAAGACAAAGTAGTCATTAAACACCAGCCTAAGGTATTTCATCATTTCTTTGAGATGGATGACCAGACGCTGCTTAAATAACTGTCTCATGAAGCATCGCCTTCCCTTGCCAACGTCAGATAAATATCATTGAGCGATTCACCCGCATTTGGAAATGCCTGGCGAAGCTCTTCAATCGTTCCCTCGGTCCGGACCTGACCATCATGTAACAGCACAAAGCGATCACAATATCGTTGCGCCGTATCAAGAACATGGGTGGACATCAAAATGCTGGCACCCTGCTTTTTGCGTTCAGAGATTAAATTTAATAAGTCATTGACCGCCAAGGGGTCTAATCCCAAAAACGGTTCATCAATGATAAATAGTTTGGCATCCGTCAAAAATGCACAAACGATCATGACTTTTTGACGCATCCCTTTTGAAAAGTTGTCAGGAAACCAATCTAATTTGTTATCCAGTCTAAAAAGCTTTAATAACTGATGAGCACGTTTCCAGGCTGCATCCTGATCGAGATTGTAAGCCAACATGGTCATTTCCAAGTGCTCTTTTAAAGTCAGTTCCTTATAAACGATCGGTTGTTCGGGAATATAAGCAATTTGTTCTTTGTATTTTTTGACGTCATCTGTTAAAGACGTCCCATTAATTTTAATTGTTCCTTTAAATGGCGTTAATAAGCCAATAATGTGATTGATAGTGGTTGACTTGCCGGCGCCATTAAGTCCAATCAGGCCGACTAATTCACCATCCTTGACGTCAAAACTGACGTCTTTTAAAACAGGTACTTGAGAATATCCACCTACAAGGTTGGAAATTTCTAAGGTCATCATTTACCTCCGTGTTCATCATAAATTTACAAACAAGATTATACCATATAAATATTGCCCTTTGAATTCGGCAGAAACCACATTGATGTTATAATACCAGTAGTGTTCACAGAAAGAAGGTAGAGATTTTGAAAGATTGTATTTTTTGTAAGATTGTTAGAAATGAAATCCCGAGTTATACCGTTTATGAGGATGACATTGTTAAAGCGTTTCTCGATATTTCTCAGGGGACGCCGGGACATACGTTGGTTATTCCTAAGAAACATATCGCAAATATCTTCGAGTATGATGAAGAGCTTGCCAGCGAAGTTTTCGCGCGAATTCCAAAGATTGCCCGGGCTGTCAAGGCTTCCAATCCTGACATCAAAGGAATGAACATTTTGAACAACAATGGCCAGGTCGCCTACCAATCCGTTTTCCACTCTCATTTTCACTTGGTGCCAAGATACACCAGCAATGATGACTTCAAGATGATCTTCAAGGATAATTCTAACAAGTATTCTCCGGACCAACTTAAAGAAATTCAAGAATCAATTGAACAGCATATGGGTGATTAATGATGAAAACAGTCTTTAAAATTATGGGCGCCACGGCAGTCGTTGCCGGTGCCTACTTGTACAGCCGAAACGAAACCCCGTCTGAATTCGTCGAGCGGGCCAAATCGACCTATTATGATAAGAAACAAAAGACTGCGGACTGGAAGGATGCCTATGACGGTTTCAAAGACGCGATGGCTCACTTCAAATCCCAGCTGCCCATCCTCGAATCGACGGTCTCTGAAATTCAAAGGGACGTGGACGACGCGATGTTTAAAATCCAACCGCGGCTCGAAGAAATTAATAAATATTCTGAAAAAATGAAGTAAAATTCCAAACAAAATATGAATATTTGTTTAAATTCTTTGCGGCATTATATAAAAAACGGTTATTATGTTATTATTGTCAAGAACGTTTGCTTTGCAGACGAATACTTTTAGGAAATGGATGTGTTTTTGTATGAAAAAATGGCTAATCGTTTTAGCCGGCGTACTGATGAGTTTTACTCTTGCAGCTTGTGGCAGCAAAACTGTTGCAACAACTAACGGCGGTAAAATTACAGAAAGTGCTTATTACAGCAGCTTGAAGAGTACCTCAAGTGGTAAACAAGTATTGCAACAAATGATCTTAAACAAGGTCTTGGAAAAACAATACGGTAAGGATGTTACGAGCAAACAAGTTAACAGTGAATTTGCCAAGTACAAGAAGCAATACGGTTCATCGTTTAACTCAGTTCTTCAACAAAACAGCATGACTGCTTCATCATTGAAGGATTCAATTCGTTCAAACCTCTTATTGAAGGAAGCTGTTAAGCACAACATCACAATTACTGATGCGCAATTAAAGACTCAATTCAAGTCATACCAACCAAAGGTAACTGTTAACCAAATCTTGGTTTCAAAGAAATCAACTGCAGAAACAGTTATCAAACAACTTAAGGCCGGCAAGAGCTTCTCAAGCTTGGCTAAAAAGTATTCAACTGACACCGCAACTAAGAACAAGGGTGGCCGAATTTCACCATTCGACAACACCAACACAACGTTGGACTCTAACTTCAAGACTGCTGCCTTCAAGTTAAAGAACGGCGAATATACTAAGACCCCTGTTAAGACTCAGTATGGTTACCAAGTTATTCAAATGGTTAACCATCCAGCCAAGGGAACTTACAAACAACATGAAGCTGAATTAAAGGATCAAATCGTGACATCAAAGATGTCTGACAGCAACACCTTGCATTCAGTTGTATCAAAGGTTCTTAAGAAAGGTAAAGTTACCATCCAAGATAAAGACCTTCAAAACGTCTTATCAGATTACCTCTCAACTAGTTCAACTAAGAAGTAATTAAAATCGTTCATAGAAAAGGGATTGGACAAATTGTCCAATCCCTTTTTAGTTACTCATCAATTATAAAAGCTCACCTTGCGTCGGTTTGTCAGGCTTTTGTTTTGGTTCAATCACCTTTTTGGGTTTATAAAAGCGCCGATTATCAAGCCCAAATACCCGGTCACTAAATTCACCCGGCTGGACATTCTTCAAAGCGCCCTGGATCATAACAATTGTGGCGTCTAATTCATCCAAATGGTGTAAAATCTCTGCCTCCAACATCTTTGGCCGCTCCGGCGAACCGTATTCAAGCAATCCGTGATGGGATAAAACCATGTGCCGAAGCATAATTAAGTCCTGGGAGCCCTGATCGATTCCTAGTTTGTCGGCAGCTTCCACGATTTCTGCATCCATGATACTTAAATGCCCCAATAAATCGCCCGCTAAGGTGTACTCTGTGGCAATTGGACCGGAAAGCTCGGTCGTTTTACCCAAATCATGGAGAATCGCCCCAGCGTACAATAACGGGGCATTGATACCATCGTATTGACTGACGATGGCATGAGCTTGTTTTAGAATCGAAATCGTATGAAATGCCAAGCCACCTGCAAAATCATGGTGGTTGGACTTTGCTGCCGGAAAATCATAAAAGCGATCAGCATGTTTTGTAATCAGCGCCCTGACAACCCGGTTGTAAGTGGCGTTGGTAATCTCGAAGATTGTCTGGTTAATATATTCTTCCATCTGGTCTCGTGACATGCCAGCCTTTTTGATAAACATCAGCGGATCATGGGGTTCGCTTTGGTTGGCCAGCCGCATAGACAGAATTTTAATCTGTGGGGAATTCATGTACACTTCCCGCTTTCCCTTCAGTAAAACTACCTTGCCGGCCACAAACTCCTTGGCATTTTCGGGGGTTGCATCCCAAAATTTGCCGGAAATATCGCCTGATTTATCTTGAAACACCAGTGACAAAAACATGTTTCCATTCTTGGCAACCCGCTTTTTGGCGTCCTTTAAGAGCACGTACATTTCAAACTGTTCATTCAACTTAACATCCATTAACTGCTTTGCCATGAAACCACCTCCTAAAGCTTACCCAAATCCAAGACCGTGCCGGCATCAAATTCACGCTCAAGATTAGCCGTAAAGTACAAAACTTGCGTCTGTTCACTCACCTGCTTAAGCATCTGGTTTGCGGCGTGTCGTCTTGATTGGTCAAAATTAACAAATCCATCGTCAATCATGATTGGCATCGGGTATTGATCACTGAACCCAACCGCCATCGACATAATCAACGCTAAGTACAACTGTTCCATCGTCCCAGTTGAAAGCTCGTTAACTGGAAAACGGACGTCATCTTCTCTAACCACTGAAATCTCATTTTTGAAAATAATATCTTTATAAGCACCATTTGTCAAAGTTGCAAAGTATCTTTTGGCAAGTGTCAGTGTTTTAGGCAGTCGGCCCTTGCTGGCAATGTTCAACACAGCTTGAATCCATTGAGACCCGAGTTTTAACGCAACGTAACGCTGAACGTTGTCAATAATTTCTGTCTGCTTATTGGCCAAGTCTTGTCGCAATTGATAGTACTGGCCATTTTTAATCAACCCATTGATCTCAGTGTTTAACTGAGTGACTTTCTGGGTCAATCCATCAATCTGTTCACTAAGCGTTTGAACTTGCTGATTTTGGTTGACGACCAAATCATCAAGCGCCTTGGCATCAAGCTGATCGGGAATCTGAACCTTGGTTGCAGCAAGCTGCTGCTCAAAAATATGCTTTTGCTTTAACTGGTCAACCAACCTTTTTTGAGCCTTGTATACCTGTTCAAATTCATCATCTGATTGGACTTTTCGATCATTTAAAAAGGCCGTTTTTTGTTTCGATAACGCGTCCTGTTCGTCCTTGAGATGTTGAATTGTGGTCTGCAAAGTAGCAAGTTGTGCTTGCTTTTGTTGATAGGCTGCCGCTAGTTTTTGCCACCGCTGAACGGTTTGCGTAATTGTCATCAGCGCGTCGCTGGGCTTTGAGCGGTCAAATTTCAACCAATCTCCGGCAAATTGCCATTGATCAATGAATTGATTGTAAGTCGTCTGCTTATCATTGAGTTCTGCTTGTCGTTTTAACAATGTCTGCTGAAAGGTGGCAATCTGGCTGAGGCTCGCCTGCATGCCGATCCAGTTCTCTTCCGGAATACCAGCCAACCCAAACTGTTCGCTGATGGTGGCCAATTGTTGTTGAACCTGGCTTAATTGGCGATTTAACGCGTCAATATCGACGACAGGTGCCTCAGGTGTCACAGATTGACTCTGCTTGGCAACGTACCAACCCGCCCCTGCAGCCACAATTGCAAGCACAAAGCCGATCCACCCAAATGAGGTAAACAGACTAAGGATCACCCCTGCAACCAGTAATGCCCCGGCAATTCCGTAATAAATCAAGCCGGTATGTGACTGTGGTTGCTCCGGTTGATGAGCCCGTCGTTTTTGCGACTGATTAATTTGGTCGGTTAGATTTTGCTGGGTGCGTAACAGGTCGTTAACCTGATTTAATTCATCAGCGGAAAGAGCCTTTGGAATCTCACCTTTAGCATTGTGAGCAACAGCCTCACTTTGATCAGTTAACTGTTTGGCAGCTTCGGCAACCTGTTGCTGGGCAGTTTCAACCTGATAGCCTAAATTTGACTGACTCGCGAGTTGGCCATATAACCGATCGATGCGTTCCTGGTGGCTCTCGTAAAACGCTTGTCCAGGGGTCTTGGAAATGCCAGCCTGGCGCTTCGCATACTCAGCTTGCTTTTCGGACAATTGATTGGCCTGAGCTGCTAATTTAAGCTTTAAATCGTTGAAATCAGTATGATCATCATCTGAAAAGCCTTTTCTTATCTTGGATTCATTGACCCCTTCCAACTGAGCCAGCTGATTAACAACCGGTATCAAAGATTGTAATTGGCGATTTTTTCCAAGTTCATCAGAGGCAGTTTTGCGTTGTTCCTGCAGCCGCGCCAACTGGTCCCGGGATTCTTTTAGTTGCTGTTGCAGGTCTTGGTAATGGGGAAAGTCATCTCGGGCATCTCGTACCTGGCTTTCCAATTTTTTATAATCGGCAATCTGGACGTTAATCTCTTTAGTCCGACCTCGAGGTGCATAAATGCCGGCCGAATCCTTATCTAATTGATCTTGCAGTCCCATCCAATCATTGGCCCCGGCAACACCAATTGACTGAATGCGAGTTGCCAATTCGCTTCTCCCCATCTTGTAGAATTCACTTTGATTTACATCGCCAAAATAAAACAATTGATCATAGGTTGTTCGATCAATCGGCCCAATCAGGTTCTGATAATCAGTTTCAGTTAATTCCGTATCGTTATCTAAATCATAAAACTTAACCGTTCCGCCGTACTTTAAGCCGGTTCGAACAATCTTATAGGTATGCTGATTGGCAGAGAAGGTAATTTCTCCCCCATATGGTGCATTACCCTTTGGCTGGTATTGACCATGAATCGAATGCTTTTTATCAGTAAATCCAAATAAGATTCCTTTGATAAAGGCGATGATCGTGCTTTTTCCGGCTTCGTTAGGACCATACACAACCTGAAGAGGATCTTGAATCGTGATCTGCTGGTCGATCCACTGGCCGAAGCCATAGATATTGAGCGCTTTAATAATCACTTGTCGCCGTCCTCCTTGTCGTATTCGTTAACCACATTTTCGCGCAGAATTGCACTGGCAGTATCAAAAACTGATTGCTTAATGTCGGTCTGATTTAATTCATCTTTGATAAAGGCCGGTTGTTTGTCAAATGCTTTTAAAATTTGATTATAGGCATCGTCTGTGAGGGTTTCATCCCTGGCTTGATTAAAATATGTCTGATCAATCGCACTATAAACAACGTTTTTCTCCACTGGCGCCTTAAGGGATGTCACCCAACAATTGAGCTGACGCCATTTATCACGGTTAATTTGTTGAATGGCGTCAAGCAACTCACCAGAAGCAATTTGACCCAACAGCTCTGAATCAAGTTGCTGATCGCTTTTTAGTTGAAGCCTTAAGAGGTGCAACTGGTCAAAATGTTGATCGGCTAACTGGCTCATAATCAATTCCGCAAGCTGTTTAACTGGTTGCTGAGCGACCGAAACGGCCATAAAATCCCAAATAATTGGCGCAGTTGACTGGAAGTGAGATGTCAGTTGGCCGCCATCACTTTCAACCAACAGAAATCCTTTTTCACCAGTTTCGTTGATGTGACGTCCCTGAGTATTGCCGGAATAGTTAATGGTGCCTTGTTTATTAAGTGCCTGTCGCTTGTGAATGTGTCCAAGGGCCCAGTAGTCGTACCCCTTTTCTTCAAGCTGATTAAGCGTAAACGGTGCATAGTTGGCTTCAGGAGAATTTAAGGTACTGAGACTTCCATGCAGCATGCCGATATTCCAAGTTGCATCAGAAAAGGCTTGCGGATAGTCTTGAATCATCGGATCCGTAATCCACTGCTTATCAAAACTAAATCCACTAATTGCCACGACTTGACCGTTTTCTAGTCGATATTTCTTAGTCTCTACCTGGTTGGAAAAAACGTGGGTGTTATCCGGGTAGCCAAAGGATGATGGATCAGCGGTGGAATAATCGTGATTTCCAAAACTGATAAAGGCATCAATCTCATGGTCCTTTAGTCGGTTTAATTGGGCCATCAAGAATGCATCGGCAGCCACACTGCGTTCCTCGCGATCAAATAAATCCCCGACCAACAAAACAAAATCCACTTGATCATTAATCGCTTCATCAATAATTTTTTGAAACGAATCAAAAGTGGACTGGTGAATTTTCTCCCAAAGGTCATCTGGAAGCGAATGATTCTTAAGCCCTAAAAATGGGCTGTCCAAATGTAAATCTGCTGTATGAATGAATTTCACAATGCCGTCCTCCCTAATATATATGTACGTAAAAACGCCGAATTAGATTTAAAACTAATTCCGGCGTTTGTTTTGATTATGAGCGGTAAAGATCACTGATGGGCTTCGTGACTGTTTCGTTGATATCGGACAATAGTTCGCTAAGTGCTTTTTCTTTGGTCATCAGTGCGGAGATCAGCTGACTTTCGCGCATCTTTCCGGCAATTGCTTGAATATTTGAAATTTCATCTTGGGTTGGCTGAACGCCCTGCATTTGTTTTTGCTGCAAAGCTTGTTGTGCCTGTTGAAAATCATTGAAGACTTTGTAGTCATCAAGATTGCCCTTCAGATTATCATACGCTTGCTGGATTTCAGTGAATTCATCCGAAGCGATCAATTCTGTTTGTAATTGGTTCACGGTGGCAGTCATTTTTTCATTCATTAAATATATTCCCCTAACTATTGATTTATTTAAGTTTAACACATTCCTGGAATCGCTTCTCGGTTATCTGGTTTAATGTTTGAACCAGCTCTTGGCATCATTGATAAGGTCCTTAGCTTTTTGGCTAATTTCATTACCATACTTGTTGGTTTTCTTCTGAATCGTATCCCATAAGTTATCATTGGTGTTCTCACTTTGGACAATTGATTGGGCATCCTTCGTGTTGAAGCTTGAATTCTTGGTGTACGGCAGCATGGTCTGCATTTCGTTCTTAAACAACGGGCCGACACCGGTACCACTTAAATTCTCCAAGTGATGGGCCTGACTCGTGCTATCGAATCCCTCCCAAGTTGCCACAACCAGGTCCGGCGTATACCCAATAATCCATTTATCCTTGGTTGCGTCCGAAGAACCCGTATTGTCTGCTTCCGTGCTACCGGTTTTTCCGGCGACTGAATAGCCATACGGTTTGGCATCAACACCGGTTCCATTGTTAAAGACGCCGAGCATCATACTGGTCATTTGTTTGGCAACTGAAGACGACATAATCTGCCTGCCTTCCTGCTTGGCCGTATTGTCGACGACAACTTTGCCAGTAGAATCAACAATCTTTCGAATGTAAAACGGCTTGACGATCTTTCCGCCGTTGGCAAATGCCGTATAGGCGCCGGCCATTTGTTGTGGCGAGACACCTCCGGAAAGGCCACCCAGTGCCAACGCCAGGTTCTTGTCCTTTTTCGTAACCGGAATGTTAAAGTCCTTAACCGATTCATAACCACGATTGACCCCAATTTGATTCAGCAACCAAACCGCCGGGGCATTCATACTCTGCGCCAGCGCCTCGTACATTGGGACTTTGCCCTGATAGACGTTGTTGTAGTTCTTCGGGGTATAGTGATTAGTCCCGTACGACTTCTTCTTGTCGACCAATTCGGAATCAAATTTATAGCCGGCTTCCAATGCAGGGGTATAAACGGCCAATGGCTTCATAGTGGATCCGGGTTGCCTTCGAATCTGGGTCGCTCGATTATAGCCACGGAATACGTGTTTCCCTCGACCACCAACAACCGCAGTGACGCCCCCAGTTGTCGGTGAGACACCAATCGAAGCGGCTTGAACTTCGGTCCCGTCAGACGCATTGGCTGGGAACAGCGCATTATTATCAAAATTGGTCTGCATTGCCTTTTGTTGTGATTGATTTAAATTCGTGTAAATTCGGTACCCTCGGTTCATGATTTCCGATTCAGTCATTCCATACTTGCTGATGGCCTCATCAATCACAGCGTCAAAGTAATACGGGTAGCGATAACCATCTTTACGAACATACGTATCACGAAGCGTAATCGGCGTCTTTTTGTAATAGTTTGCTTGGGCTTGCGTGAGCTTATGGTTTTCAACCATTAATTGCAATACGACGTTTCGCCGCCATTTAGCAGCCTTTGGGTGGTCAATTGGGTTATATGCACTCGGCGATGTCAACATCCCTGCCAATACTGCAGAATCCGGCACTGAAAGGTCAACGGCATTTTCACCAAAATACTTTTGAGCTGCATCTTGAACACCCCAAACACCATTTCCAAAGTAGGCGTTGTTCAAATACATCGTCAAAATTTCATTCTTGGAATAGACATTTTCGACTTGAATCGAAAGAAACAGCTCCTTGAGTTTTCGAGTCATGGTCTGCTCCTGAGACAGGTAGGCATTCTTGACCAATTGTTGTGTCAGCGTACTTCCCCCACCACTAATGTAATCGCGGTGTAAAAGCTTGTTTTTGACCAACAAGAGCATTGCCCTGGCAATTCCTTTAAATGAAAATCCATATTCATGGTAAAAATTACGATCTTCGGTAGATAAGACGGCCTTTGGCACATTTGCGGAAACCTGATTAAGATGGACATAGGTTCCCTTTTGGGCATATAGTTCGCCAGCCTTTTTATTATTAACGTCAAAAATTTCAGTTGTCTTGGAGAGTGATGATTCAAGGTTTTGAACATGGGCAGTTTTGGCTAGAAATACCATGTAGGTACTGGTTACCAACGAAACACTCAAAAAGACAATAACCAGCCATTTAACCAGATGAAATCTTCGACAAAACCGGTTGAACTTTTTAAAAAAAGAACCGACCGATTTTCTGAACGATTTGGTTGAATTGTTGTTCATACGGATACTCCTTTGATGAATACTTCAATATTGTATCATATCTGGAAAAAGCCGGATTTTTACCTGAATAAATTTAACCAGGACTTAAAGAAACTGCCGTCATTTGGTCATAAACAAGTCATTTTGGACATTAAAAAGCCGAAGCAAGACTGCTTCGGCTTTTTAATTGAACGTCAGTGATTTACATTGCGTCTGGTGCCTTAACTCCTAATAGGTTAAGTGATTCTTTCAAGACAATTGAAACTGCCTTGACGAGTGACAAACGGGCACCCAATTGATCATCTTCAACCAAAATCTTTGAGTGGGCATAATACTTATTGAACGCTTTAGCCAGTCTCAATGCATACTTGGCAACTTCAGAAGGTTCGAAGTCCTTGCATGCACTTTCGATGACTGTTGGGAAGTCCTTTAACGCAGTAACAGTTTCCCACGCTGCAGGGTCATCAAGGCGTTTGTCGGCACCATGAAGGTCAATGTCGCCAGCCTTTCTTAAAATGCTTTCAGCACGCGCGTGTGAGTATTGAACGTATGGTCCGGTCTCACCTTCAAAGCGTAATTGGTCTTCCAACACAAAGTCGATGTTGTTGGTCCGTTCGTTCTTTAAATCGCCAAAGATAATGGCGCCGACACCAACTTCCTTGGCCACTTCGTCTTTGTTTGGCAAATCAGGATTCTTGGCTTCAATTTGCTTCTTAGCCAAGTCAATAGCGTCTTCCAAAACCTGATCAAGTAAGATGATCCGTCCTGAACGAGTTGACAATTTTTTACCATTAACGGTGATCAGACCAAATGGAATATGATGGAGATTTTCAGCTGATGGCAAGCCCATTTCGAGCAAAACAGCCTTTAATTGTTGGAAGTAATAGGTCTGTTCAGAACCAACAACATACAAGTTCATGGCAGGCTTATAAGTTCGGTCACGATAAATTGCTGTCGCAATATCACGGGTGATGTAAAGCGTTGCGCCATCACTCTTTAAAATCAGTGCAGGATTTAAATTATACTTATCCAACTTAACAACTTGCGCACCTTGAGATTCCTGAAGCAATCCCTTGTCCTTGAGGATCTGAATTCCTTCATCCATCTTATCGTTATAGAAGGCTTCACCGTTGTATGTGTCGAAGGTAACGCCCAATTTTTCGTAAATCTTGTTGAATGACTCAAGAGAAACCTTACGGAACCACTTCCAGAGGAAGACTTCTTCTTCGTTGCCCTCTTCAAGCTTCTTGAAGGTTTCACGGGCTTCATCATCCAACTCTGGGTGTTCTTTGTCTTCTTGATGGAATTTAACGTAATATTTAACTAAGTTGTTGATTGGGTCTTTTTTGACATCTTCCTCATTGCCCCACTTTTTGTAGGCAACAATTAATTTACCAAATTGTGTTCCCCAGTCACCCAAGTGATTATCTTTGATTGGATGATAACCGTTCTTAACTAAAATTTTGGCAATTGAATTTCCAATCACCGTTGAGCGCAGGTGGCCCATTGAAATGGGTTTGGCAATGTTAGGTGATGACATATCAATTGGGACGTTACCGCCCTTACCGTTGTCATTTTGACCATATGCGGCCCCTTCTTCAAGCACTTCATTCAAAATTTCATTGCTGAAATTGCCCTTGTCCAAGAAGAAGTTGATGTAAGCACCCTTTGCTTCAACCTTTTCGTATGAAGTCTGGTCGATTTTAGCAACCAATTCTTCAGCAATCTGATTAGGTGCCTTGTGGAAAACTTTTGCTAATGAAAATGCGGGGAATGCCAAATCACCCATTTGAAGCGTCTTTGGCTTTTCAAGCTTTTCATAAACCTCTGCTGATGACATTTCGTCGTTTAAGACACTTAAAATTGAATTTGTAACCTGTGCTTTGTAGTCCATTAATGTTCCCTCCGTCTGTCTATAAATATACAAAAAAACTCTTACAAAATAATTGCAAGAGACGAGTAAACCCGCGGTACCACTCTATTTGATAAAAGTATCCACTCAAAGTATTAAATTATTATTCTAAAAAGCGCGCTTCGCTGACTGAACTTTCCGGCTCACACCCTCCCGGAATCGCTGTCTATTCAGTAACCAGCTACTGTTCTTTTATCATTGAATAAATATAATGTTCATTGTGTATGATAACTTGTTAACACAGTTGATGTCAACAATTATTGTCAGTCCTAGTACCTATCAAACTGGCACTAAGCGGGTAACGGGAATCGGACCCGCGACGCAAGCTTGGGAAGCTTGTGTTTTACCACTAAACTATACCCGCATAACAAAAACAATTATATCATTTTAAATTATCTTTGTCATAAAGATTTGTAATCTCTAAAGAAATTTAGAAAAGATTGCTTTTTTGATCAAAATTCATAATACTTAACAGTAAGAGGTGATTGGGATGTGGATTATTCTAAACTATAGCTGCTGGGCAATTTTGTTCGTTAATTTTATCTGGGGACTCACCCGGTCAATCAAAAAACACGTGATTGACTCGATGATGATCGCCAGATTATTTTACTGGATCATTGTCATCAGCCAAGTGGTTATCTCGCTTCGTTCATTTCACCGTCACCCGTTGCTGGTGGTAATTGGTGCCCTTGTTACCTTGGGTGTCATTGCCCTTTCAGAAACTGCGTATGGCAGAAAACAAGATGTGAATTACAGTCCAAAGCTCATGTGGTGGCTATTGCTGGCGACACTGCTTGCGATTTGGGTTCAAACACTGGTCAACTATTAATAAGTTGGCTATTTATTTTGGCCGCGTTTTTCCTTTGCCAGGGCAATGCAGCGATCGGCCAAAACGGTTTGCGCGTCAATGACCGGATAGTCATGATCACCCGCTCGTTGCTGAGCAACCGATAATTCAGTGCAACCCAAGATGACGATGTCCGCCTTGAGCGTTTCAACCATTTGAGACAGGATTAAATGATACAGACCTTCATCGACATAGTTTTTGGCTTTGATATCATCATAAATCAAACTCATGGTCTGATCGGCAATTTTTTCAGTCGGCTTCACTAATTCATAACCGGCACTAATAATTTCGTTATCATAAATTTGGTCATGCAGCGTCCCTTGGGTGGCAATTAAACCGACCCGTTTGGCATTGGGGGCGTATTCTTTAATCGCACTGACCGTTTCCTTTGGCATGTTCAAAATCGGAATTGGCGTTAACGCCTGAAGTTCCTTCAAAAAATAGTGTGCTGTGTTGCAGGGAATCGCAAAAAAATCCGGATGCAGCTGACTTTGCTCCTTAATATCAGCAGCCAAAGGTTCCAGCGGATTAGGCTTGCTATGATCGAGAATATAGTCCGTTCGGTCAGGAATCGTTGCGTGATTAACCAAAATATAATTCAAATAATCTTGGTCACTTTTCGCTTCCGTTCGTTCGTTTAATATGTGAATAAACGTTTCGGTCGCTTCGGTTCCCATTCCACCAATGATCGTAAAAAAGTCTTTCACTTCAATCAGTCCTTACTTTTCGACAAAATACCGTTTAAAGCTCTTGGCATAATTGTGCATCATCCACTTATATAATGCAAAGCGTTTGATATTCTTGTCTTTTGCGTACCAGAAAGTATCCCCATAACGACCTTCGCTGATCATTTGGATCGCTTGTCTTTTACTGTCATTATCTTTGGCGTATTTTTCAAAGATTTGGGGAGTTACACCCAGCCACAGGAAATATTGGCTTTGATCTTTGTTTGCGTAAAGCGTTGGCTTATCGTTGAGTGAATCAAAGACGTAATCCTGAACAACCCAATCGGCCAAGTGATGGCCGTTAAGTGTGACAAAAAAGCTGCTGCGGCCGGTTCTGAGGTTGATTTCAAACAACTTATAGGAGTTGTCCCGGGTGTCGTATTTAATATCAAAATTGGCGTATCCGTGGAAATTGATTTCCTCAAGAAATGTTTGAACCCGGTTATAGATATCCTGGTCGAATTCCGGAATAATTGCCACGTAGTTACCGATCGCAGCGGGCGCAGGATCTTCCAGTAAGGGATGGCCGAGGCACATCAATTTAACCTTGTGATGACGGTCCACATAGACGTTTAACGTCCGCATATTGCTGTCATCACCGGGGATGAAGTCTTGCAAAATAAAGTCTGAGGTATAACCGTTATCGTAACTTTTGGCAACGACTGACTTGAATTCGGCTTCACTCTTAATGATAAAGGCCTTTTTACGTCCCTCAAAATGAATATCCAACCATTCGACGCTGTTGGCCGGCTTCAATGCCACGGGATAACCAAATGGCTGCTCGATGTCATCACCGGATTCATACATTGCTTTGGAAATAATTTTTGTTTTCGGGTATGGCAGATCGTATTGATCGCACATTTTATAAAAGTTTTCTTTATCATTCAGCTTTTTAAGCAGGTCATAATCAATATATGGACAGACGAACACGTCTTCAAGTTCGGCCTTGTGCTTGGCAATTAACTCGGCATAGCCATCCCCACAACCAATTAAAATAACCGGTTCTTCATGGTCGGCATAACGCTGCTTGAGCTTTTTCATCGTGTTGATCCATACCGGATCCTCACTAAAGCCGGGGATCAGTTCCAAATCAACAATTTTGGTAAATCGAGTAGGTGCCAGTTGGGTTTGGGCGTACGCCTTAACCGGCCGGCGATAAATCTCATAGAGACTTCGGGCCATTCCGTAGGCATTGAAATCACTTCCCAATAAAACTGGGGTAAAATCAACTTTTTGATTTTTCATTTATTAGAGTCCTTTCACAAGATTTTGAACGATGGTGGCATCGCCCTCATACGGCACATTTTGACCGTTAATTTTTTGATAGTTGTCATGCCCTTTGCCGGCAACGACCACCAAATCACCTTTTTTGCTTTCAGTAACCGCCTTTGTAATTGCGGCTTTTCGATCGGCGATATATTCAAGGTTAACCCGCGTTTGATCAATATGATCCGCGATTTCTGCCGCAATTGCTTTGGGATCTTCAGTTGCGGGATCATCGGTCGTCAAATAGGCTTGATCGGCCGATTCACTAATGGCTTTTCCCAATCCTTCGCGGCGATCGATCCCTTTGTCACCGGTACTTCCAGTAATCACAGTGACCTTACCGTTTGGCGCCTGCTTCTTCAAGAAGTCGAGAACCGAATGTAAACTGCCATAATTATGGGCATAATCCACGTAAATCGTTCCGTGAGATTGAGTTTGGTAAATTTCCATTCGACCGGGAACCGTGGTGTGGGCTAATCCGTAAGCGACATCGGCTGGCTTGGCACCCATTAAGGCACTCGTAATAGCCGAGGCAACCGCATTGCCCTCGTTGTAATCGCCGGGAATTCCGATCCGATAAACCCCGTCAATTCCAAGTCGCTTTGCTTTTTCAGTGATTGCAGTTAACACAATTTGGTTTTCGGTCAATGAATCTTCCACTGAACGATAGTCAAAATCAATTGGGTAATCAGTTTCCTGATCGGCCCGCTGACGACCATAAATATAAATATTGTCGGGTTGTGTGGTCGCCTTAGCGGTGTAATAAATATCAGTTAAGTGGGTCCCGTCAGCATTTAGCACGCACGTATCCGAGTTCACCAACAACTGTTCCTTGCAATGAAGATAATCGGAAAAGGTTGGATGTTCATTTCTGCCAATGTGGTCCGGAGAAATGTTCAAGAAGACGCCAACGTCGTAATGAAGCCCATAGACCCGGTTTTTCTTGTACGCCTGCGACGAAACTTCCATCACCAGATGATTCATGCCGTTTTCCACAGCTCGATGCATATTGGTAAACAGATCCAGCGATTCAGGGGTCGTCAAATTTGATTTGACCACGTCTTTTTGTTCCAACCCAACAACTGTGTTAATCGTCGATGATAAGGCGACTTTTCGCTGATATGTTCGGTCCAAAATCGCTTTGGTAAAGTATGCCGACGTCGTTTTGCCCTTCGTACCAGTGTAAGCAATTGTTGGCAGTTGATTTTGAGGAAACCCAAAAAATGCCGCACTTACGAGCGACATTGCTTTTTGGATATTGTTAACAATAATCCCAGGAATTTCAGCGTTGGAATAAGCCGTTTCAGACATATACGCCTTTGCACCACGACGTTGGGCATCATCCAAATAAGCCGCTTTAAAGTTCCCCTTGCAAAAGAACAGACAGTTCTCCGTAACCAACTTCGAGTTATATGCAATCTGATCAAAGGAGTAACTTAAGCTGCTAAATTGACTGTCGAGCAGTAAATGATGCTCATTGAGCAATGTTAAAATCTCATTAACAGTAATTTGTGCCAATTTGTGCACCTTCCATTTCATTGCATATTTCTAAATTTGGGTTCGGTGAACCAGCTTAACAGTCTCTTCGGTGGTGTCCTCTGGGAAGTAAACCTGATACCAAAGAATAAACGTATAAATTGTAAAGATCTTCTGCATGTTGGACTTGCCTTCTGCATGCTCTTTTAACAAACGATCCAACTCATTGATATTAAAGAACTTTTGCGCAGTATCGGAATGAAATGCCCGTACGATCCGTTCGTGATACTTGGGATCGTTAATCCAACTAGCAATTGGAGATGGGAAACCAAGCTTTTCTTTCAAAGCCGTCTTCTTGGGCATTTCGCGTTCTGCAGATGTCCGTAAAGCAATCTTGGTTTCGTCAGGGGTAATTCGGGTATGAACAGGCATTGTTTCAGCAAACTCAGCCACTTTTTTATCAACAAATGGGACACGGACTTCCAACGAATTACACATACTCATCCGGTCTGCTTTGTGAAGAATATCAAATGGCAGCCAAGTGTTGATATCGAAGTACTCCATTTGAGTCATTTCATCTTTGCCCGCAACATCATCAAAGATGTGCTTCGTGTAGGCCCCAGAATCAACGTTGATTGACGGATCCTTCAAGACCTTGTTGCGATCGTCATAGTTAAAGACGTAGTTAACACGATAATATCGTTCGCTCAATGGCTGAGCACCACGGACCAGGAACCGCTTCCCGTGGAATCGAGGCATCCGTTTGGCAACCGCAGCTAGGCCTTTTCGAACAGGCTTTGGAACGTATTTTTGATAACGGTCAAACGGAATAGCTTCCAAATAAGTGTTATAACCACCAAAGAACTCGTCGGCGCCTTCACCTGACAAAGCAACCTTAACGTGTTTGGATGTATCTTTCGACAAATAGTACAACTGAATTGCAGCCGGGTTTGATAACGGCTCATCCATGTAATACATCATTGTTGGCAGGAAGTCGAAGTAGTCATCCCCGTTCATGTAAATTGGGGTGTTTTTTTGATTAATCGTTTTTGCAAACTCAGTCGACCAAGCCAACTCACTGTATTTCGAGTGGTGAAAGCCAATTGAAAACGATTGGATTGGCTTGAGCTTGGCAGCTTCATTCAAAACATAGCTTGAATCAATCCCACTTGATAAGAAACTACCGACTTCAACATCGGCAATCATATGTGCCTTCACGGAATCATCAATCAGCTTGCCGATTTTGTCAGCATCGCCTTCGACAGTTTGATTGTTGTCAATGTTGTCGTAGTTGAATTTGTAATAACGGTGAGTTTCGGTCTTGCCGTCCTTATGCAGGAAGTATTGACCCGGAAGTAATTTGTAAACGTGTTTGAACATGGTTTCCCGAGATGGAATGAACTCAAAACTCAAGTGAATTGGGAGTAGTTGGAGGTTTAATTCCTTTTTGAAATTAGGGTGCTCCAAAAATGCCTTGATTTCTGATCCCCAAAGGAAGGTATCGCCGTCATCATAGTAATAAAGCGGCTTAATGCCAAAGTGATCACGGGCACCAAAAACTTCGTTGTTCTTCTTGTCGTAAATGACAAATGCGAACATGCCACGAAGCTTGTCAAGTAAAGCTGGCCCCCACTCTTCATACCCATAAACCAAGACTTCTGAATCCACGTCCGTCTTAAATACGTAGCCTAAATCGCGTAGTTCTTCGCGAATTTCTTTATAATTGTAAATTTCACCATTAAAAGTCAGTACTTTAGTTTGGTCAGCATTAAACATTGGCTGACGGCCATGTGCTAAATCAATGATTGAAAGTCGGCGAAATCCCATCGAAACATTGTCGTCGGAGAAATAAGCTTCGTCGTCGGGGCCACGATGCTTAATCCGATCCGCCATGCTGTTGATGGTGCCTTCTGAAACATCTTTTTGGTTAACGTAACCAACAAATCCGCACATATTTTATACCCCTTTTTCAAATCTATCTTTGTTAGCCTTGAAATTAATAACGCTTTATATTTTATCAGATTACACACTGCGCTACCAGTAGTATAAACCTTTCTTAAACAAGAGAGGCACAACAGGAAATTAAAACACTTTCGAATTTTATTTTACCATTATTTTAAGTTATACTTTAGTTAGCATTACAAAAGTTTTGAAGGGAGAGATACAAATGGATGAGATCGTATTTTTCAACCCAGGAGATTCAATTGGCAACTTTCATGATCACAATGAGGCAGTTAAAACTGCTCAGATTTACAAAGAAAAAGAACACAATAAGCGCGTATTAGTCGTGCACGGTGTTGATAATCAAAATTTTGATATTTTTATGGCCGATGACATCATCAGTCATGATAATGAGAAAAATGCGGTGCAGAAACCTTATAAGATTTCGGATCGGATTTAATATTATAAAAAAAGAAGAGGCTGAAACAAAAACTCACTTAGGTTTTTGTTTCAGCCTCTTCATGTACATCTATGATTAACCTTTCGTATTCACAACCAATACCTTCGTCGTTGCATTTCGAACAACGAATGCGGTGGTGGACCCAATCAACAGACGGTTGATGGCATCCACACCAGATTTACCAATGACAATTAAATCAACGTCATGCTCATCCGGATAAACGTGAGCAATGATGTTCTTTGGGTTGCCGATGTCGATAGCCGTTTCGTATTTGACACCCTGGCTGTCAACATATTTCTTTGCTTCATCAATGATATTTTCGGCAACTTTGTGCTGGTCATCATACATGCTTGGTGGCATGCCGGCAGCACCAGCGCCGTAATAGAAGTTGGTGTTGTTGATAACTGTCACCAAACTTAATTTGGAATCGAACTGCTTAGCTAATTTACATGCCTCTTCGAGTGCTTGTTGGGCATTTCTACTACCGTCCAGTGGAACTAAAATGTTGTCATACATTATTATCACCCTTTCATGTAAGCGGATCCATTAGTCCATACACCATTATAATGCGACGTTTATATGAAAAATGCAATTAATAAGTCTAAAGATATATTTTTAATCACAAAGATGTATAGATTTCAATCTTCTGCCTAATTTCCATCACTAAAAATGCAACTTTGTTATAATAACAGCATTCATAATAAAGAAAGGTTGATGAACTATCCCACTTTTAACAATTTTGATTGATTTGGCGTGTGTTGGGCTTTATTTTTTCCAAAGCAGCTTCGGCAGCACTGCCATTTACATGATTGGTTTCATTCTCCAGGTTGCGGCAACCCTCTTTTTGGTGGTCGCGTCTTTGACGTACAAGGGCAAAAAGTATACCCGCTGGTCGTTTACCCTGTATAACACGACATTTCGATATGACATCATTGTCATTTCGGCCATCGTGAACGCACTGATCGCCTTTCTTTACGGCTTGAATGTTTTTGGCATTAACAACGTGATTTTTCCCCACTAGGGGCGTGAAATACCTGTTTGTAATAGAGAATGGTATAATTAAAATGTTCACATAATTCATGGAAGAAGTGATTCTTTATGAGGGGAAAACAGTTAGCACTTAGCCTATTGAGTGGTGTTCTCGTATTGAGCGGCAGTCTGGTTGTCAATGCAAAATCAACCAGTTACAAACTGCCAAAAGTGGAATTGTCAAAAACAGTCGTCGCAAATATCGCCTTTAAACCACAAAGTTCATCCGGTTTGACCGACTACGTTTACGACACGGTTGATCCGACGTCCACAAATTTTCATCAGTATCTGACACCTGATCAATTCGCCGAAAAGTTTGGACGAACACCTGAACAAATTAGTGCCTTTCAAACTTATTTGAGCCAATACCATTTAAAATCGTCTGCTTATCCCGGCAACCTGGCGTTGAAGGTCTGGGGAACCCGACAAAACTTGATTAAAGCATTCAATGCCAAACGGGTCAAAGTCGGCAAAAAAGACTACCGAACCAAAATCAAGCTACCCGGGAAACTTGCCAGCCAAACGGTTAGTGTCATCGGCGTCTACGCAACCAAGCCAAAGGCCAATAAGGCAAAGACGTCCGTGACCCCCACCATCCCCAAAGATTCAACGCCGCCAAATACTGATTTGAGTAAAACGACCTTCGCCAAAAAATATGGTGCAATGAAGTTTGCTGATCGTTATCAGTTATCAAATCTTTACAGCAAAGGGCTGACTGGTCAAGGGCAGCGCATCGGCGTCATTACGATGAATGATTTCAAAACCAGTGACGTTGTCAAATACTGGGATCAAAATGGCGTTAATGCCGACTCAAGCCGGGTTAACAAAATCTATCCGGTTGAAAACGCCAAAGCCGGAAAACTGTTGCTCTCGCTTGGAATCAGTGCCCCTCAAATGGAATCAACACTAGATGTCGATCAATCCGGTGCAGTTGCTCCGGGTGCCAACATCGACGCCTACATCGGCATTTCATTAGGGAATGTCACGTCCAGCACCTCGATTTTTTATACTGCATTTATGAATGCCGTCTCGGATGATCGTGATAAGCAATTGACTACCAGCTTTGCACCAAACGTTGAATTAGCAAGCCGCTGGGAACAAAATGCCAGTGCCTCAATGCAGCAATATAGCGATGCATTTAACTTGATGCTTGAGCAAGCAGCTGCAGAAGGCATTACCGTCTTTCGAGCCAGTGGTGATTATGGTCCGCGTGAATTGCCTTCAAAACAGTTCAATCACGTCTTTTCAACCTCCCCATACCAAGTGATTACCGGGGGCACCACATTGCCTTACACGCGCATTATTGACGGTAAAATTGTGACTGTGAATAAAGAGCGGGCTTGGGGTGATGCCTATAGTGATCCGAAAACAAAGCCCAGCACTTATGCCGGCAGCGGTGGTGGCTTTTCAATTTTGAATCCCACCCCTCGCTATCAGCAGGGTATTTCTGGTGTTAATACGTTTAGAGCAATTGATCTTTTGAAATACAAGGATGGTGGCTACCTGGTTCAAAAAGATCCGCAAATTATTTTTGGCACCGGATCCGGTAGAAACTTCCCAGATGTGTCTGCCAACGCAGATAATCACACTGGATATGCCCTTTACGTTTCCGGCGATAACCTGTCTTATAATTCAAAGACGAAGAAAATTTCAAGTCATTACCTGAAACTTTGGAGTGTTAATGGCGGTACCAGTTTTGTTTCACCACAAATGGCTGGCGCAAACGCCGTCATGAATAGTGGCCGAGATACCCCACTCGGGTTCTGGAACCCACAGATTTACAAATTTGCCACAGAATCCGATTCGCCGTTTAACGTTCTGGACGACGCAGATAATAACAACAATTTGTATTACACTGGTCAACCCGGGAAGCTGTACAACCAGGCTACTGGACTAGGAACCATTAATTTCGATAAATTATTCAGTAAGTTTCAATCTGAAAAGTAAGTGAATTTTCAAAAGCCCGCATCTGGACGATGCGGGCTTTTGCTATTGGTTGGACAAGGTGATGGTTTTATATGCCCAATTGAGGTTAAAGGAGATTAGACCGATGTTATTACTAGCGGCTGTTTTGTTCTGTTTATTAAGTTACAAATTCTTCACCAAATGGATTTGGATAATCTTACCATTTGCTATCATCTATGATCTTGGATTGTGGATTGTTTCGCATTGGATGTGGTCTGTTGTGATTGCCCTAATTTTGATAGGACTCTACGATCACTTCATCTATGAACGTCATCACAATGGAAAATCTTTATTTGGCGTTAATAAATAACCCCATTTAAGAAACAGACACCCAGTAGGCGCCTTTTTCATTCTGATTGGCTGTCCTCCATTTGTTTGACCATATCTTTTAAATCTAACAACTTATTTCTCAGCGCGATCTCTGCCCGTTCGTTGGTATCAGGCTGATTATAATATTGATCAAAATTGAGATTTTCTACAAAAATCCCCTTTTCAGCGGCATCACTCATAAATTCTTTAACTTCTTTGACTAAATCATGATTCATATAAGGATGTGCTTGTATAAACTGCATGATCGGATTCCCCTCAACCCTTAGCAGTTCATCAAGTGTTCGACCAGGAGTCATACCAACCCCCATGGCGATTGCTTGAACTACTTTAACGGTCATCTTATTAACTGGGCGCTGGTTAGCATCAGCCAATGTTGTTTCGCTGATACCACTAATTTTAGCAATGTCATAACGGGTGAGATCCGAATACTTTAGAAAGTCATCAATTGTGTGCATTGTTTTTCCTCCATGAATTTACTGTTAAATAATAACGAAGTTAACGGTGTGTCGCAACTTTATGTTTTAAAATACTACTACGTTACAGCGAAGTATGCAATATAAAACATCGGTTTTTTAAAAAACAAAAAATGCCTCCAATCTCTCATCTAAAGAGATTGGAGGCATCACATTAACAAATATGCGGAATCAATGATTTACCGCGATTATGCCCTCGGCAGGATTGCAACCTTTATGCTATATAAGCGATTGAGATGTGTGTGTTGCCATTTTGTTGCCATCGGTAGAAAAAACTGCATTTTTTGCTGCTTTTGGGGGTGTTTTGCGTATATAAAAGTTGAGGTGATTATGATGGATCAGACGGAAACAATTAACTGGAAATTGTACTTACGTGCAGAAGACGGTTCGATTGTCATTGTCGAAGAACCATTCGAAATTGAAATGTTAACAGACCTGCCCGGCTGGCTCTCACTAAATTTCACCTCACAAAAAAAGCCTCGCATACTGGCGTACCAGCCACATTAAATGTGGAGCGAGGGGATTGATATCTATGACTTATTTATACGCTTCTAGAATCAGAGTGTCCATTAACTTCAACGATTTCCTTTAAAAAGAAATCTTTCATTAAGCTTGTAGATATCACATTACTTTGTTGTGTCTTTAACCATGGAACTTCATGGTGAGTCTGATGAATTAGTTCAACTGCGGACTTATCCCCAAAAGAATCCTGAACTGTATTGACAACGGCACTTAATTTCGGATCGTCTTCAATTTCATGATAATCGTCTAAATCCTTTTGGCTGATTGTACCCGTAATATTCCGATGACCAATATATTTTTTATACACTTCTTCAATTGCAGGACCATATTTCCAAGCCACAATTTCTTCAGAAGCTGTCCAAGATATATGATTTTTGATATACTTCTATGTAAAAAGCGAGTTTAAGCTATGAAAAATTAT
>OBZA01000017.1_pt1 | contig 136923 bp, 123 predicted proteins | sample 1476871 | NCBI WGS metagenome assembly OBZA01 (sample SAMEA2580227, study PRJEB22360) | human gut metagenome | biome: human gut; feature: human-associated habitat; material: faeces | place: Denmark | collected 2008/2010
AATGTTTGGCTCCGATTAAAAATCGAAGCGCCCTGCACATTTGTTTGTCGAAAATCTTGTTCAGTTTTCAAAGGTCTACATGTTGTCGTAAGCGCTTGTTCCTCGCTTTTGACAACTATTTAATATTATCATGACACACAATCTGTGTCAACGACTTTTTTTAAAATATCATTGATTGAAAAAGTGATTCCTACGAAAGCCGCACTGAATAATATACCGGCTTTTTGAATCATTGTCAACAAAAAAAGACAGACCTTCGATCGGCCTGCCTCAAGTTCTATTTAACTCTTGCTAAAAAGTACTTCTTCTTACCCCGGCGAACGATGACAAATTTGCCGTCAAACTTATTCGCTGGATTAATCTCAAAGTTCACATCTTCAATTCGCTCTCCGTTAATCCGAATTGCGCCATTGGTAATGTCTTCTCTTGCTTGGCGACGGGACTTTTCAATCTTAGTCACATCGGCCAGCCATTCAACAATGTTTAACGGATCTGATGAAACATCCACTGACGGCATATTCTTAAATCCCTGTTCGATTTCATTGGTCGTTAGTTCTGCAACGTCCCCGGAGAATAACGCTTCGGAAATGTGTTCTGCCTGCTTGACTGCTTGCTTGCCGTGGACAAATTCAGTCAGTTCTTCAGCCAGCTTACGTTGTGCCTCACGCTTCTCTGGGTGAGTAGCCACTTTTTCCGCCAGCTCATCGATTTCATCTTTATCAAGAAAAGTAAAGTACTTCAGGTATTTGACAACGTCATGGTCATCTTGGTTAATCCAGAATTGGTAAAATTCATAAGGGGTCGTCTTTTCCGGATCCAGCCAAACATTGCCGCCTTCTGATTTACCAAACTTTGTACCATCCGCCTTTAGCAGTAGCGGAATCGTCAGTCCAAAGACCTTGGCTTCCTGTCCTTCCATCTTGTGGATGAGATCAATTCCCGAGGTGATATTTCCCCATTGATCAGCGCCGCCAAGCTGAATCTGAACGTCATTATGTCTGTACAAATGGAGAAAATCAATTGCCTGAAGAATCTGGTAAGTAAATTCCGTAAACGAAATTCCAACTTCCAATCGGCTGGCAACAATTTCCTTGTTCAACATGGTATTGATATTAAACAACTTACCGTAGTCACGAAGAAAATCCAACAGCGATAATTTGGAAAGCCACGTGTAGTTATTAACGATTTCAAACTTTCCGTCCTGTCCAAACAGTTTTTCCATCTGTGCCGTCAATTTGCGTTCATTACTGCGAACCTTATCCATTGACTGCAGGACCCGCTCCGACTTCTTACCGCTTGGATCACCAATTGAGCCAGTTCCACCACCAATCACAATCACTGGGTGGTGCCCAGCCAACTGGAACCGCTTAAGAATCATAAACGGAATTAAATGACCAATGTGCATACTGTCGCCAGTTGGATCAATCCCAACGTAAATCCCAGCTGATTGTTTGTTGACCAAGTCGGTTAACCCTTCATGATCAGTTTCCTGGTTGATGGCACCTCGCCACTTCAACTCATCCAAAATATTCATCAATAATTTCCTCCTAATAAAAAAGTCCCTAACAATTAAATTGCCAGGGACGAAGTTTTTCCGCGTTACCACCCAAGTTGTTGCCGATATGTCGACAACCTCTCGATTCATCGGTAACGGGATGATCCGTCTAACATTATTAAGACTCAACAGCTGTATGTTCGTTGGCCAAGCGCTCAGCTCACATTCCCGCTGAGTTTCTGAATTCTCACGTTGACCAACTACCGGACTGTCTCAACGTCCATGAAACAATAAGTTAATCATAGTGTCTGAACAATCGGTTGTCAATGGATTCTAAAGAAATTACAGGCGGCCATTGAGCATTTGTTGATAGTAAAGCCCAGTGTTAGAACGGTAGTGACGAAACTCTGTTTGAGACATACTTCTGGTTTTCTTTAACGACCACTTTGCGAGCTTCTTGTCAAACGGCTTAATACTCGTGGCGTAATTACCACCCATGATGGTTTGAGCTTTGAACAAACTGCGTAAAGACGCGTTTGGATATTCGTACAGGTCTTTGGTGCCAAAAGTATGACCCAGCTCGTGGATCACAACCGCACGCCGCTTTTGCTGATTGTATCGGCTCATCCATGACGTATTGAGTGCAATAACGCCGCTATTTATTTCTGCTACCCCAGCATAACTTGCCCCAAGCTTATTTGTTCCGGTAAATACTAATCGGGAACGGCTGATTGAATTGGTCCGTTGGAAAACTTTCTTACCGAGCGCGTTGTTCCATTTTTTGGTTGCGTAGGTTATTTCAGGTGTGTATTTTTTAGCGTCGGATTTAACATAGTACTTGATTGTTCCGTTGTAAGTCAGGTTCTTGCTGGTGTGCATCTCACTGGTAAATTTAATCGTCTGTGCGGAACTGGATTGGCCAAAAGCTGCGGCTAATCCGATGACAAAAATCAACGTGGTTAACACAAGAACAAAAACATGCTTAAACTTAAACATTCAATTCCCCCTAATTAAACGTCGTGTTCAAAATATTTAGTTGTAGGATGTTACGACAGCCATCCCCTCACTCATAATATATCATGACAGAAATAAGCGGCCAAATTTAAAGTCTCAAAAAAGTCATCAATTCTTCACACTAAATTCACAATGCAGTTAGTTGTATTTTAAAATGGAGCCATTAGAATTAAGTCGTAAACAAAATCATTATATAGAAGGAAAGTGACACCATGTTAAAAATTACTTACGAAAATGGCGGCGCAACTGAATCAATCGAGTACCAATCGGCCGCTGATTTTCTGGCTAACCAACGTCTGGAAGTTCCCGATTTGGAAGATTACTACAAAATCGTTGAGGTCACTTTGGATGGCAAACCCGTTGAGTTGACCGATAAAACAATTATTGGCTTATATAAGAAGTTTGATAACGAACAAGACTAATCTAAATGACGCAAAAAAGGTTGAGACATCTATGAGCAAAGATGTCTCAACCTTTTATTCATTTCTTAAAAATATTTGTGCAGATTACTCATCATGAACTTCTTCAATCTTAAACGCCGTTTTGCCGTCTTCAATCACACCATAAACGCGCTTTGTATGCGACTCGTCGAGATAGCCAAAATCAATCAGGCTTTTATCCGCGTCACTGGAAACCCCCTGAAGCTGCGATTTTAAAAATTGACGCAACACCGGCAGCTGCTGATCAAGTTGTTTCGCTTTATCAACGGCTGCCTGCAGGGTAAATCCCTGCTCCAAAAACCGGGATACGTGGAAAATAAAAAATAAGGTATGCATTGAATATTCTCTGGCAGCCCCTTTCTTCTGACTGAGAGAGTGAATGTAACCCTGCTCCTCCCAGTAGCGAAGCTGACGCCCAGAAACGCCGGTGATTTGTTGGACCTGGCCAATCCCAAATATTAATTTGTCTGTGTCGATGAAGGCATCGTTATTATTTTCTTCTGCCATTGTTGCCACCCTTTTTGATTTCTACAGTTAATTATATCAGTTCGGCCAAACGGGATTCAAAATATTCCGGTGATTTTCAAAATCATTTGTTATAATGCTTTTTGAAAGGTGTGAATGAAATGAGTTTTTCTCCAAAATTAATTGTTGCAGATGTATCACTAATCATATCGATTGCCCTTGGGCTCTTTATTCAAAAGGCATCGTTGGCCGATGACGTTAAAATCGGCTTGGTGATTCTTGCCGGCATCTTTTTGATGGTTTCAGTCGTTATCAATTTGGTTGTCGCAACTCAAAGACGAAAAGAAAAGCGGCAAAAATAACTGGCGGGCTCAACACACTTTGAGCCTGGAATTAAACCAAGACTTACCGTATGAGCGTGAGACATGAACCATTTAAATGTCTTAGGCTTATTTTTTATTGGCGTTCATAAACTTTCATCAACCCTTGGGTGCCAAGATCGCCCAACTTCATCTGGTCGACCATCTTCTGGTACAAATCACGGGCAACAGTCGTAGCTGGGAGCTCAATGCCCATTTCATCAGCAGTATCCAGTGCGATTCGAAGGTCCTTTAAGAAATGCTTAGCCGCAAAGCCCGGCTTAAAATCATTCCCCAGAATTCTTGGCCCATAGTTGGTCATGCTCCAGTTGGCCGCAGCCCCACCATTAATTGTTTCAATCATCTGTGTTAAATCCAAGCCGGCCTTTTTTGCATAAACCAGTGATTCAATCATCCCGGTCATCGTCCCTGCAACCATAATTTGGTTCGCCATCTTGGCGTTTTGTCCCTGACCAGCATCCCCAAATCGTTTAATCGATGTGCCCATTGCCTGCAATATCGCCGATGCACGGTCAAATGCTTCAGCGGTTCCGCCGACCATAATCGTCAAGGTTCCCTTTTGGGCACCGACATCGCCTCCGGAAACGGGGGCATCAAGAACACTAATTCCATTCGGTGACCCGGCTGCCGCAATTTTTTGCGCCAACTTTGGTGAACTGGTCGTCATATCAATTAACAGTTGGCCCCGATGAGCGGTTTCAAAAATACCATTTTGGCCAAAGTAGACTTCTTCAACATCCTTGGGAAAGCCAACGATTGTGATGACCGCATCGGTGGTTTTCGTTACTTCAGCCGGTGTATCCCGCCAGGCAGCGCCCGCCTTTAAGGCGTCGGCCGCGTGATCCTTGGTCCGATTATAAACGACCACTTCAAAGCCGGCCTTCAACAAATTCCTGATCATCCCAGTGCCCATGACACCAGTCCCAATAAATCCAATTTTCATGCTCTCACCCCATTATCGATTTTTAACTTGCCGCAACAACGGCCGCCACCACGTTTCATGATCGACGTACCAGGCAATTGTTTCATTCATCCCGACATCAAATTCAATCCGCGGTCGCCACCCCAACTCATTTCGAATTTTGTCATCATTAATTGAATATAATTGGTCATTGGCTGGACGGTCACGGACATATTCAATCCGTGATTCCGGTAACTGCAATTGTCGAATAATGCCTTCAACGATTTCGTTGTTTGTTTTGTATTGATGCGCAGCAATATTGTACACCTCGCCGGCCCGGCCCCTTTTCAAAACGGCCGCAATTGCCGCACAATTGTCTTGGACGTGCAGCCAATCGCGACTATTTTGGCCGTTTCCATAAATTGGTAAGGATTCTTCTTGGAGGCCGTGTGTGACCATCAGCGGAATTAATTTCTCAGGAAACTGATACGGTCCGTAATTATTTGCGGAACGGGTAATCGACACATTTAAATTGTATGTCTTAAAGTACGACAGTGCCAAAAGATCAGCGCTGGCTTTTGTCGCCGAATAAGGTGAGCTTGGATTCAACGGGGCCGATTCGCTAAATTGCTGGTGTGGCAAAGAGCTGCCATAAACTTCATCGGTTGAAATCTGGACGAACTTATCGACGTTGAATTTTTTAGCGGCAGCCAACAAGACGCCGACCCCATCAAAATTGCTGTGGATAAACGCCGCTGGATTTAAGATGGAACGATCCACGTGAGACTCTGCAGCAAAATTCACAACCGCATTAATGTTAAAACCGTCAAAGACCGCTTCCACAGCACTGCGATCGGCAATGTCCCCTTCGACAAATTGATAGTGGGGATCTGCTTTGATATCGTCAAGATTATTCAAATTCCCAGCGTAGGTTAATGCATCAAAGTTGATCACATGATCGCTTCGGTCTTGCTTCAGCAGATAGTGAATAAAGTTAGCACCAATAAACCCGGCACCACCCGTAACTAAAATATTCAAGCTGGACCTCCTTTTGAAACCCTTGTTAGACTCATTTTACAATATTTGGCAACTGATGATACGACAATATCGCAAAAGACAACTTAAATAAGGCTGGAAAATCGTTTTGATACCCCGATTTTCCAGCCTTATTTGGATTCTTAATCATCAATTGCGTCTTCATTCACCCAATATTTTGTCGCTTTATGACTTGCCGAGACCCGAATTCTGTAAAAGTCTTCACTTTCACGCTCGCCGTCATCGTCACGATAGTAGGCCTTCGCCTTTTTATCCACGTATACCCGTTTGCCGGTCTGAGCTTTAATCTTTTTCCAGCTGTACGTGCGATTCTTTTTCTTGCTTCCCGGCACATACCGGTATAATTTTTCTTCACGATAATCTTCATCCAGAACCGTTTTAAAATTGACCGTCCGATACTTGATGCTAAATACCTTTGAGGCCTGGAAATATAGCGGCCGAATTGCCCCTTTGCCGGCATTGGAATCAGCTGTGTATTCAATATCAATATTTTTGCCGATTTTGTTGGCCTGAGCCGACTGCGTGGTTGAAATGTCAGCATTATGGGTGTGAATGCTGGCAGAAATTCCCACCATCGTCAATGGAATTAGCAGAAGCATTGCCGTATCGGTGAAAACTGATTTTGTCATTGTATGCACCCTCCCGTGTTAATTAGTCATTCATCCCTCAATTTGTCGTTATCTTATCTACACCATAATTTTATCTTAATATCCGATTGAAGTTGTGAAGAAAGTGTGAAGATTTTTAGCAGATTTATCGGCGACCGAATTGACCGCTTCATTTGGATTGATCGCAACAAAAAACCGGCGACTGAGTTAAAAGCGTGCACTTTTGACTCAGTCGCCGGTTTGGTGATTTCATATGATCGAACTAAAAGATCTGCTTCAACTTGATCAGCAGTCTACTTCATGTCATATGCCTTTTGGAACAACTGAACTAATTCTTCTTTTGTTCCCTTACGAGGATTCGAGAAAGCATTTCCGTCCTTCAAAGCATTTTCTGCCATTAATTCAAAGTCTTCCGGCTTGGCACCAATTGCCTTGATACTACGTGGAATGTGGACATCATCAGCCATCTGGCGCATTGCTTTGATTGCCAATTCAGCTGCGTCTCTGGTGGACAAACCATCGGTATTTTCACCCATTGCCTTTGCTAATTCAGCAAATCGTTCTGGGCAGGCAACCAAGTTATATTCCTCAACAATTGGCAACAGCATTGCACAGCAGACACCATGCGGTGCGTCGTATTGACCACCCAATTGGTGAGCCATTGCGTGAACGTATCCTAAATCGGCATTGTTAAAGGCCATTCCACCTAACATTTCAGCCTCAACCATCTTGGTTCGAGCTTCCAGGTTATGACCATTGGCAACTGCTTCTCTCAAACTTTCTTCACACAATTTGATTGCTTCAATACATTGACCATCCGTAATTTCATTGCGGTTGGTTGAAACATATGGTTCGATCGACTGAACAAACGTGTCCATTCCAGTAGCAGCAGTCAATCCTGCGGGAACATCTAATTCCAGCATTGGGTCATTAAACGAAACCAACGGAACGTTTCGCCATGATACAACCACAAACTTTAATTTCGTCTTTTCATTGGTAATCACACAGTGACGGGTCAATTCTGATGCCGTTCCGGCAGTGGTGTTAACGGCCATCAGTGGTGGCAGTGGGTTTTCCAATGTTTCGATGCCGGCTAACTTCGTAATATCATCGCCGTTTGTTAAAATAATTCCGGTTCCTTTTCCGGCATCATGTGATGAACCGCCACCAACCGTAATAATACTGTCACAGTCGTTCTCTAAATAAACTTTTTTGGAAGCTTCAATATTTCGAATTTTTGGATTGGGTTCAACGCCATCATAGATTGCGTAAGGCACACCTGCTTCATCCAGTGATGCAAGGGTTTGGGCAACTGGGCCGTTATCCATCCCCCGAAGGAACTTGTCAGTCACAATCAAAGGCTTCTTCATATTGAGCATCTTGGCACGATCACCAATCTTCTTAATAACCCCTTTACCAAAGAAGTTAACACTTGGCATTAAAAAATCGAAATTTTCTTTCATGAGTTCTTCCTCCTACGAAGTAAATAATTTTCTAACCGCTTTCATCCTAACACCTTGTGAAAAATATGTAAATAGGGGCAACAACTATTTCGATAAAATACGTTTTACTAAAACGGTGGCTAATTCCTTGTAAACAAAAGGTTTTTACTAGAGTTTCATTTACATCAGTGATCAAACGCCAGATGAATCAATACACGAAACAGCCAAGATTGTGAATTTTTAAACCATATTTGTCCGATACGTCATTGATTTTTCCTGAAAATTATTCTACAATAAAATAAATTTTAATTTACTTAAGTGTTGATGAGAAGAGTAGTGTTTTTTTTGGCCTGCCAAAGAGAGCTTTGATTTGGTGAAACAAAGCCAGGCATAAAACATGAAGATGATCTCTGAACTCCGATGCGGTCAGTTGGCCAATTCGACGTCAGCAAGCGTTACTTTGCCGAGTATCCCACATTTTGGTGTGGCGTACTTATTGAGGCTGAAATTGTGAGATTTCAGTGAAGACAGGTGGTAACGTGCACAAAACCTTCACCCTGGATGATGTTGAAAGACATTATCTGGGATGAAGGTTTTTTTAATACATTTTTTAAAGGAGAGATTGATAATGACACAGAAACAATTTGACATTGATACGTTACTTGCACAGGCTGGAAACCGCGACAACAATGACCAGTACCACTCGGTTTCAACTCCGATTTACCTAACTTCCAACTTCCGCCACCGGGACTTGGAGGATGCCGAGACGTTTGATCCCCATCAACAATATTCTTATTCACGGCTTTCGACGCCAACTCGCAGTGTTCTACAAAAAACGCTGGCAGAACTTGAAGGCGGCGCCAATGCCTTTGCGGTCAGTTCAGGAATGGCAGCGATTCAATTGGTGTTCTCGCTTTTTAACTCTGGCGATGAAATCGTGACGTCAGACGATCTTTACGGTGGATCGTTTCGTTACTTCGATTATTTGGCCGAGCACTATGGTATTAAATTTAGTAAGTGGAACGGTCAAGATTACGATGAACTAACTAAATTGGTGAGTGCCAACACCAAATGCGTCTGGCTGGAGACCCCTTCCAACCCCACCATGAAAATTATCGATATTCAAAAAGTCAGCGATATTGCCCATCGTGCCAACCCCAACATCCTTGTTTGTGTGGACAACACGTTTTTGACGCCCGTTTACCAACAACCACTGCGTGAAGGTGCCGATATTGTGGTTCACAGCGCCACCAAGTACCTTTCAGGCCACAATGATATGTTAGCCGGCTGTGTGATCGCCAAATCAAAAGAAATTGCAGACACATTGGAATTTAACTTTAACACGACTGGCGTCACGCTGGATCCGTTTGATTCCTGGCTACTGTTACGAAGTCTGAAAACTTTATCGGTTAGAATGGCGCGACACACCAGCAACGCTAAATATGTCGCAGCGTGTTTGGCTAAACTGCCTCAAGTTGAAAAAGTCCTCTACCCTGGCGTTGGCGGCATGATCAGTTTTTATTTAAAGGACATGAAGCAAGTCGACAGACTCTTCAAGCATCTTAAAATTATTTCCTTTGCCGAAAGTCTGGGCGGAATTGAAAGTTTGTTGACCATTCCGTCACTTCAAACCCACAGTGACATGTCAAAAGAAGCCCGCTTAAAATTAGGGATCACCGACGAGCTACTCCGATTATCAACCGGGCTCGAAAATCCCAAGGACTTGGTTAATGATTTGACACAGGCATTGGGAGATTAGTCTGATTACGCAAAATACTAGATACTGTCAATCTAAAAAGGGGCTGAGCAAAACGATTCGTTTTGTCTCGGCCCTATTTTGGTGCACGTTCATTCAATGTTTGCTGTTGAGAAATTTTGACGTAGAAGTTGGCAAATGACAATTGGAAATAAGGCTGCAGCCATATGAGCAAGATGCCATACGTAAAGGAATTTAAGATGTACCAGCCAATAAAGCTGAGTTGCATCACGAAGTAATCCATTTTGTGTCCAGCCATCAACTGCCGGATTCGAGTAATGGCTTCCAGATACCCAATCGGTTTGCCGGCATCAACGGAATCACGATAAATATTGAGCGCCTGCGAATAGGCAAATCCCTTAATGATGCCTGGAACAATCAATAAAATCGACCAAAGAAGGGTCAACACGGTTGTCAAAATTCCGATCACAATCGCGCCCATGAAATATTGTCCGTTATTTAAAATAGTAAATGATTTAGTAACCGGCTGGTCGAATTTGGTTTTGTTGCGAATGATGTCGATGCAGACAAACATCATTCCGGACAATAAGAGCCCCGTAATAATTGAAATAATCGTCGACAACAAATAGACATTCATGAGTTCATTGCTGCCCAAGCGAGCAGTCCCAGCCGCAATTTGATTGGCTTCGGTCATGATCTCATTTGGATCCAGCGGGTTCATCGTATAGGCCGCGGCATATCCAATCTGAATAATGATAACCGGTAAAAACAACAAAATAAAAAATGGAAAATGGCTTGAAACAATTCGTTTTGCTTCTAATTTAAGTCCAACGCGATCCATAGCTGCCTCCAAATGAATTAATAATGTCTATTTAAACATAACTTGAACAGCAGCCGCAAGAATTCCACCAACTAATGGACCAAACATCGGAACCCAGGCGTAATCCCACTCGCCGCCGCCTTTGTTTGGCACAGGAATGATGGTATAAGCAAACCGGGGGCCCCAATCACGAGCCGGGTTTAAGGCAAATCCGGTCGTGGTTCCAACGCCTAGGCCAACGACCATAATTAATAGGCCAACCACCAACGGTTTCAATCCCTGGGTAAAGTTGCCCAGATTTAATAGTGCAAATATAAAGATAAAGGTGGCTACAACTTCCGAGAGAAAATTTGAAAGTGGTGCCTTAATTGCCGGCCTCGTCGCAAAAATCCCGACGGTGTTGCCGTTTTCCGGGTTGGTTGTTTTAAAGTGCGGATAAAAAATCATCATGATCGTGGCGGCCCCCAGAAAGGCACCGATAAATTGGCCCAAAAGATACGGCAACACTTGGCCCCACGGAAATAGGCCAAAGATAGCGTAGGGAATGGTCACCGCCGGATTCAGATGCCCCAACGACCCCAATGATGACGCAACGTAGACACCCATTGTAACGGCCAGACCCCAAGCCAGACTGACAAACGTCCAGTCGGAGCCCTTTGCATACGTCCGATTCAGGTTAGTGCCGGCACAGGCGCCAGTCCCCAACACAATTAAGACATACGTTCCAAATAATTCGCCAATAAATCCATTCATATTCTCACCCACATTTTTTTGTATTCAATCACATTCTACAAAGAATTTTGATCAGATGAAAGCCCTTTCTGGGTCATGTGGTTTAACCAAAGTACCAATCCCAGTGAAACCAAAGCATAAACGGCCCCACCAGGCCCTACGCCGTTTAGGCTCAAGTGACTCACGATGATCCCACCAGTTGCCGATCCCAGTGCAATTCCAAAATTTGAAAAAATCGAGTTAAGTGATGATGCCAGAACGATTGACTGTGGATATTTCTTTTCAGCAATCGACAGGAAAAATAATTGAATTGGAGAATTGATGAGTGGCATGGTGAAAATAACTAGAAATAGCAGAACAGCTCCCAGCCAACTGTAATGAAATACCAAGGGCATTAAGGCCATCAGGATCAGTTGTGAAATGTAAACAAACGGCATTGCCCGCAGTCCGGGTCCTTCGCTAATGAGTCCACTAACTCGATTACCGATAATGTTGGAAATTCCAAATACGCCGAGTAAGATCGTTAACATCTGAACTGAAAAATGAAGTTGATTGGTGATAATGGGACGTAAGTACGTGTAGAAGACGTAAATGGCCGCCAAATTAAACATTGGCAGTAACATTCCCACTTGGATTTTGTGATCTTTGAGTAATGCTAATTGACCCGAAATCGTGCTTTCTTTTTGTTTGAAATCACGTGGCAGGCTGAAGAAGACCAACCCCATTGTCATGATCGATATAACAATAACCGTTAAGAACGAAATCCGCCAACCAAACTGAGTTGAAATCCAGGTACCAAGGGGAACGCCGACCACCGAGGCGATGGAGAAGCCTGAGAAAACCCACGAAAGCAACCAACCCCGTTTTGACATTGGGGCAATGTAGCCAGCAAATGTCAGGCCCAGTGAGATTGAAACGCCGGCAACCATCGCCGTGACAACCCGTGAAATTGCCAAGAAGACAAAGTTGGTAGCGACAAAGCTGAGTATGTTTCCGAATGTAAAGATGGCCATCATTACCATCAGATCCCAAAACAAATTGTATTTCCCAATCATAATGGTAATTAACGGTGTGCTAACCGCATAAACCATCGCAAAAATTGTGACAAGGTAGCCGACTGTGGCCACCGGCACGTTAAATTGTGTCCCAAGATCATCCAAGATTCCGACAATTAGGAATTCACTGAATCCCAAGATAAATGCAATAAGAACTAAGACAAAGCTTTGAAACTTGAATGTTTTCATTGATTTCTCATCCCCTTTATGTTTTATAAAATGCAGACTGTTTCATATTACAGGTTTTGAATCAATATTTCTATAAGTATTCGGTGTTTAATTGAATTAATTGACGATTTAACCCCGATGTAACATTGCCAAGTACCAGTGCACACAAAAAGACCCGCGAGTTTTATTTCGCGGGCCCTTTCTTAAATACATCAACTATTTTAATTCGTTCTCCACAGCTGATGCTTTAAGAGATATTCCTGAAGTCAAAAAGCATCACCTCCTTTTTTGATTGTCAATAGAATACAACCAACAACCAGAAAATGCAAGCCCTTTGAACTAATCATCGTAATCGGTCTCATGATCGTTTTGAAGAACGTCGTCATTGACCCAATATTGTTTGGAAGATTTTCCATTATCGAATTTGATTCGGTAAAAATCCTCGTGGTCGTACTCGTTATCATCGTGATCTTTGAACGTTGCGATCGCCTTTTTATCGACATGTACTTTCGTGTTGGTCGAAACGTTCAACCCATCCCAGTGGAAGATTTGATTCGAAGTGACGGTTCCCGGGACGTAACGATAAAGGTGTTCTTCTTGATACTCATGATCAAGAGTTGTCGTAAACTTCAAATTTTCGTAACGGACTTTAACCGCCTTTCGACCCGTCACCGTGGTCACCTTAGACGAGCTGGATGAAGCGTCAGAGGCAGAGGCACTGCTGGCCGTCGATGAACTGGACTGAGCAGTGTTTTGAGTACTGCTGGAACTGGATTTGTCGCTGTTAGAATTTGTGGAACAGCCAAATAAACTTACCGGCAGCACAACTAACAAACAGGCAGTCATTAATAATTTTTTCATGGGGAACCTCCTTTTTAGTCAGTAAGTTGAATATCTGTCTTTATTATAAATGATCAGGCAATCTTATCCTAACAAACTGATTCAAGAAGCTCCACTAATCAAGTACCTTATATGAATATCGGTGTTCGTATTTGTGACTCGGGAAAACGTGGTAAGTCCCGATTCCATGGTATTTAACCAAAACCTTTTTATACGATCCGTTGATCAGCTTCTTAGTGGTCTTATATTGTCCCAAGTCCTTAGAAGGCGATTTACTCTTATTAAAGAGGTACCATGAGCCCCATTTGTTAACCTGAAGTTTGCGGTCGGCTTTCTTTGAAGGGGTATAACTTCTACCATTATACGAAACGCGGTGCGGCGTAATCTTGATAACGTTAAACTTGCCGCTGCCACGGTACTCAAACCAAGTCCCACGAAGCGCCTTTGGAGTTGTTGCCGAACTTGCATGCGCCTGTGCTGGAAGAGCTGTTAATTGGACGCCAAAAATTACGACTAATGCGAGAATGAACAGTCTCATCTTTTTCATGTTTTTGCCTCCCTGTATGACTAAAAGTATATCATTGATTACCCCCACGTTATTTTTCTATCAGACTACAATTACTTTACAAAAAAAGCCTTTGACATATTGAGACTGCCAAGGCTTTACAATAGTGATCCACGCCGACTTTTAAGTAACAGCATTATCTGAATCACCAATATTTAACTGGTTTTGTAAACTGTATTACGGCATTAAGACAAACAATCCGCTAGTCATCAAACCGACTTTCGATTGCCCGGGCGTGAGCTTCTAGTCCTTCAACTCTTGCCAACGTGGTAATGGCATCCTTTTCTTCACGCAAAGCGGATCGGGTATATGAAACAAATTGGGTTCGTTTGACAAAATCCTGTACGCCAAGCGGTGAGAAGAAGCGTGCCGTGCCACCTGTTGGCAGAATGTGATTGGGGCCAGCAAGATAGTCGCCAAGCGGTTCGGATGCTGAAAATCCTAAGAAGACCGAACCGGCATTTTGAATTTGATTCAGATATTCAATGGCGTCGGGCAATTGGACCTCTAAATGTTCTGGTGCCACGGCGTTCATTAACGTAAAAGCATCATCAATATCGTCGACAACCGCAATGAAGCCTTCATTATCCATTGCTGCCTTGGCAATTTCCTTTCTCGGTAATAACGCGACTTGCCGATCCATTTCCTTGCTGACATCCTCGGCCAATTTCCGGTCGTCCGTCACGAGGATTGGTCGGGCAAGCTTGTCATGTTCAGCTTGAGAAAGCAAATCAGCGGCTACTTGGCTTGGAACTGCTTGGGATCCTGCAATCACACCAATTTCGGATGGGCCGGCGATCATGTCGATATCGACTTGTCCGAATACTTGTTTTTTGGCTGTCGCAACGAAGACATTACCAGGACCGGTAATTTTATCGACGCGGGGAATCGTTTCTGTCCCGTACGCTAAGCTGGCAATTGCTTGGGCGCCACCAACCATATAAATCTCGTCAACGCCGGCAATTTTGGCTGCTGCGAGGACTGCTTTGTTCAAACCGTCCTTTTGTGGTGGCGTCACCATCACGATCCGTGGAACGCCAGCAATCTTGGCTGGAATCACATTCATCAAAATTGAGGAAGGATAAGCAGCGGTGCCGCCTGGAACATACAACCCCACTGCTGCTAACGGCGCAATTTTTTCGCCGCGAATGACGCCTTTTTTCTTCGCATCGATGAAGCTGTCTTCAACTTCCATTTTGTGAAATGACACGATGTTTTCCTTGGCCAGATTAAGGGCATCAATGACTTTTTGATCGGTTTGCGCATAAGCGTCATCAATTTCTGCTTGAGAGACTTTCAAGTTATCGAGGTCAACGTTGTCAAACTTCTTTTCATAGGCTTTGACTGCTTGATCCCCATCCTTAATCACGTTGGCAATAATCTCACGGACAGATTTTTCAACGGCTTCCCGATTGGCGACGGCGTTCGTTCTGATAGCGACTTGTTTTAATAATTGGTCCAAAGAATCTTCAATAATTTGCATATGATCTACACTCCATTTCCGTTGACTAAAACACTTCATCTTGATTAGCTGACACCTATGAACAGCAATAAAAAAATCCCCAGACATTGCCTAAGCAATATCTGAGGACGATCGTTCGCGGTTCCACCTCACGTTTGCCGTTCCCTTACGAAAACGACCTTACGCTGCTCGCAACTCGTCGTCCACAAATGTGGAGAACAGTTGCAGTAGCCGTGGTAACGCTTGCTAGCGGGATAACCTACTTGGTTCAATTACCCAGTTCATAGATGTGTGTTCGCCGCTTGCCACCACTCCTTCTCACCGACGGAGTTCTCTTTATGTGAACCAAACGGTTACTTTTCTAATCGTAACTTCATGTTTATTATTATTTTTTAATTTGTTGATACTTGTAATTTACCACCATCAATAATTAAGTCAAGCCTTTTTAAAAATAAAGTGAATTAAATATTAAAGTAGATCGACAAAAACATGGTCAAAGTCCCACCCATAACGAAAAAGTGCCAGATTAAATGCATCCCCGGAATCCTCGGAATACTATAGATCAACGCACCGACTGTGAAGGTCACGCCACCGGCCACCAACAGCCAAAAGCCACTGGTGCTCAAATTAGCGTAAAGTTGCTTGCCTAAAAACATGCAAAGCCACCCCATTACGACATAAATCGTCGTTTCGGTCTTTTGAAATCGGCCGTGAAAGACAACGTGGCTGACAATTCCTGCAATTGCTAATGTCCAAACGCTGGCCAGCATCACGTTACCTGCCCAGTTATGCACAAAAATAATGCAGTACGGCGTGTACGTCCCGGCGATTAAAATAAAAATATTGCTATGATCCAGAATTTGGAAAATCCGCTTGGCGCGCGTAAAGACAAAGCAGTGCAGCAGCGTTGATGCCAGATACAGTGAAAGAACCGACAGACTGTAAATCACCAGGCTGGTAATCGCAATCCCCGAAAGGCCGTTATGGACCGCTTTAGTTAGCAGTAAGATTGAAAACCAAATGGCAACCAAAAACGACACCCCATGGGTCACGGCATTTAAGACCTCGTAAATAATCTGCTGGTGACGCATTTTTAATGTTTGCTGATTCATCATGACACCTCCTTAGCAACATAATAAGATAATGCAGTCTCAAAGTCAACGTAACATAGTTTTTAATACTACGTTCTTTATTTTTTGATTCACATATGTAATAATACAAGTACTTATATTGAAGGGGCAAGACAATGGCAAAAGAAAATTTCACCAAAAAATTAGCCGGCATGACAATGCCACATTTTTCTGACCTTCCCAACCTGGATTTGTACATGGACCAGGTTATCGATGAGGTCAATCAATACTTGGCACCGATCACCCACACAGACATTACCAAAGCAATGATCAACAGTTACGTCAAAAAAGGAATTGTGGATCGCCCAACCAAGAAACGGTATTCACGGGTTCACTTGGCAAAAATCCTGGTGGTGAGCCTGCTCAAACCGATTTTATCGCTGGATACCATCGATCAGGCAATGAAAATTGCCTTGAAGTTGGACGCACCCGACAAAGCGTATGATCAATTTATCGATCTGTTTAATCAAGAACTGACCGATGTCGATATTGATGACCTTTCAGCTAAACAGTATCAGGCGATGGCAATCCGCTCACTGCTCTACAAGTTAGTCGTTGATGATCTGATTACAAATAGCCAAAAAGCTTAACGACTTTTTATTAAATGAAAACACAGCGTTGCACTATAATGAATTTGTAACTAAATATATGGGGGTTGATATTATGAATCGAGCAGCATTAAAGTTGGACGCGAAAAGTTTATTAAACGCCCATTTCAAATTTTTCTTTTTGCTATTTTTACCGGTATTTATTCTTGAATTGGTTGGCGGCTTTATGTCGGCACCTAGAGAAGACTATTATGACGCGCAGTTAAATGCCAATATGCCGGTGTGGTCTGGCGAACAAACGCTGGGGACCATTCTGATCTACGTTGGTGCATTGGTCTCCATGGGTGTCTTCTTTGTCTGCGTCGACGCCATGCGCCAAAAATTGACTTACGACCACCCGTTCCAAAAATCAATGACCATCTTTAACAATGTTGATTATTTCTTAGGCAGCATTGTCATTTACATCTTAGAATTCATTTTCGTGATGTTGTGGATGATTCTCCTGATCGTTCCTGGAATCATCAAAGCAATGGCCTATTCGCAATCATTTTTCATTTATCGTGATGCCGTTGATTGCGGCGAAAAGATCAGCTACTTGGATGCAATCACCCGCAGTCGTAAACTCATGGACGGACACAAGTGGGAATACTTTGTAATGGCGTTGAGCTTCATTGGCTGGGGCCTGTTAGTGACAGTGACCTTAGGAATCGCTGCAATTTGGGTTCAACCATACATGGCACTCAGCTTTGCTAATTACTACCGTGAATTGGTTGATGAACACGAAGCAGAAGTCACACAAGAAGCCCAAACAATTAACAACACGCCAGTTATGGCTTCTGAAAATCAGCCAACCACGACTGAAGATTCGAGTGACCAATCAGATGATCATTCAAACGATGCCCCAAAAGAATAAGAAAACGGGATCGAGATTAGTTGACCTCAGAATTTAAACAATTACCGTGATGATTCCAGGATCTGGAATGGTCACGGTATTTTGTTATTGGCAAAAATTTTATCAAACCAACATTTGGTTAAAAAATGTGCGGGATGCTCGCCCGTTGCACCCCTTCCAACACCGTTTCGAACAACGCAGACAATATGGTATGATACAGTTACAAGTTTTTAACGATTGGAGATTTTCGTGATGCGGGTAACCACTTTTGGTGAAATCATGCTGCGGCTGACGGTCCCAGATAATAAGAAACTCATTCAAACAGACACCTTTCAGGCAAACTATGGGGGTGCCGAAGCCAACGTTGCGGTATCACTGGCTTTACTGGGCGATTCAGTAAATTTTGTGAGCAAGCTGCCGGAAAATGAATTAGGCAATGCAGTTATCCAAAAGCTCAAAAGTTTTGGCGTTGACACCTCGGCAATTTCTCGTGGTGGTAATCGGTTGGGTATCTATTTTCTCCAACCAGGAATCGGGAATCGGCCCAGCAAGGTCATTTATGATCGTGGCGAAAGTTCCTTTACTGCTTCGGACGATTCAGATTATCCCTGGAAACAACTATTAAATGAAACTGATTACTTCTATATTTCCGGAATCACACCAGCACTCTCCGACAAGCTCAAAGCCACACTTCTTTCAGCGGTTGAATTTTGTCGCAATCACGCCATCAAAGTGGTTTACGATGCCAACTTTAGAGGGAAATTGTGGACGCCGGCCCGAGCACAACAGTTCAATCGGCAGATTCTCCCCTTTGTCGATATCTGCCTGGTTCATGACGAAGATCTTGAGCAGGCTTTTGGCCTTCAGGCATTTAAAAGCACAAACCATCAAGCGATTGATCAAAAGGCATCCTTTAAACAGGCCATGTCCACGCTTACTGCTCATTACCCAAATATCTCAACGGTGGCAAGCGTTCTGCGAAATAGCCACTCCGTTCAAAGCAGTCAGTGGATGGGCGTGATGTTAACCGGCGACAGCTTTTATGAAAGCCCCATCTACAACGTGGCAATTTTACCGGAAGTCGCCGGCGGTGATGCGTTCGGCGCGGCAATTGTCCATGGCATTCTCAATCATTTCAAGCCTCAATACCAACTTGATTATGCGATTGCAGCCGCTGTTTTGAAGCTGACAATCCCGGGTGATTTCAATCTTTCTTCCGATGGAGAAATTAAAGCAGCCATGATTGACGATAATCAAACCATTAGTCGATAAAAAATGATCCAAACATCCTGGACCTGGATGCTTGGATCATTTTTGTTTTACGCCGGAAGCTGTTTTTCTGCGCCCAGTTCAGCTAGGCGGCATCATTTTTTGTTGTCCTTATTAATTGCCTCCCAAAGCCCATTGAGATAAGTCACACCCAAAGCCCGGTCGTATAGACCGTAACCGGGGCGACCATTTTCACCCCAAATGTTTCGGCCGTGATCTGGCCGGATATAGCCATCATAGTGATTATCAGCAAGTGCCTTCATAATCTCATACATATCAAGCGAACCCTCGGTCGACAAATGAGCCGACTCGTGAAATGCGGTCTTGTCCGCATTCATGAACCGGATATTTCGGGCATGGATAAACGGTGCCCGGTCTTTTTGAACAAATTCACGAATAATTGCCGGCACATCGTTAGCAGGATTCTCCCCCAAGCTGCCGGTACAAATCGTAAACCCATTGTAGCGTGATTCGTAGAGCTGCTCGATTTTCAGCATGTCGTCTCGGCTCTTATAAATCCGTGGCAAGCCAAACAACGGAAATGGTGGGTCATCGGGATGCATGGCCATTCTGACATCATATTTTTCACAGGTCGGCATAATGGCATCAAGGAAATATTTTAAATTAGCCAACAGCTTTTCGGCGTCAACGTTTCGGTACTCGTCAAACAAGTGTTGAATGCGTGCCAAACGATCCGGCTCCCAGCCCGGCATCTCAAAGCCCTTGGAACCATTCAGAATGCTTTGAATCATTTCGTTAGGATCATCGGGCAACTGATTCGGTTCATAAGCCATCGCATTGGTGCCATCCGGGAGTTGGTAGTGCAAATTGGTCCGCAGCCAATCAAAAACGGGCATAAAGTTGTAACAAATAACCTTTATGCCATATTCGGACAAGTTCTGAATGGTCTGTTTATAATTTTCGATATACTGATCGCGAGTGGGTAGGCCAATCTTGATATCATCATGAATATTAACCGATTCAATAACCTCAAATCCCAAGCCACTTGCTTGAACCTGCTGTTTTAACTGGGAAATTTTTGATTTTGGCCAAACGTCCCCCACGGCAACATCGTATAATGCGGTAACGGCCTGTGAAACCCCAGGAATCTGCTTAATTTCCGATAAATGAACCGGATCGTCTTCCTCGCCAAACCACCTAAAGCCCATCTTCATGGCATTTCGTCCCCTCATGTTTCTCAAATTCCACATTAATACATCATTTTTGGAACAAACCGTCAAAACCAGTCGTTCACGGTTTTACTAAGTTTTATGTTCTTGGAAATGATTAATATGGTAACATGTTCTTGGTATTTGTATTTTAAAATAAAGAAAGATGAGATGACATGGAAAGTTTACAGGACAAGGCTTATAACGCAATCTATTCAAAAATAATGAACTTGGACCTCTATCCAGGCCAACAGGTTTCTGATAAGCAGTTTGAAGAAGAAATCGGTGTGAGCAGAACGCCCGTCCGCGAAGCCATGTTACGGCTGCGGCGGGATGATATGTTGTATTCACTGCCTCAAAGCGGCACTTATGTCACTCGGATTGACTTAAAAAAATCGTTGGATGCCCGCTATGCCAGACAATTGTTGGAGTCAAACATTGCCGGATCGATTGGTGACCAATTAACCGACGACCAAATTCAGACGCTTTCTGACATTACATCCAAACAAACAACCGCCTCGAGCCGAGACCAGATTCAACGTTTCTTCCAAATGGATAACGCCTTTCATGAACAGATTTATCGGTTTGCGGACAAGGGCAACATTTGGAACTGGCTGTTAACCTTTAGTACTGATCTTAACCGTTACCGTTTATTACGGGTATACGATGCTAATTTACCAATGGATCGCCTGACGGATGAACATAAGGCCATTATTGCGGCCTTTGCGGCCCACAATGCCGATAAAGTCAGACAATTGGTATATAGCCATTTAAACTTAATGCTGAGCGAACAACAGTCCGTTTTGGATAAGTTTCCAAATTATTTCACGAATATTAAGTAGCCTCCACAGCGTTACTCCGATGGCACAATTCTTTTACAGTTCTGTTAAAAGGGCGTGTGAGCAGACGTTGAATGTTACACTTTTAACGTAATGAGGAGGAGATTCGTATATGAAACTTAATCAATTTTTGCGTACGGCACTCGTTGCCTGCGCGGCAGTCTTTACAATTGGAGTGAGCTTGTCGACACAAGCACCAACGGTTAGTGCCAGTTCAGCGACATACAAAACGGTTGCCACGACTAGCATTAAAAAAGCTCCCTACCACAAAAAGTCATCTGCCGGGGCGATTTACAATGCGTCACACACCAAGAAAGTCGCTAATCTAAAGACGTATCCCTACACAACCTGGTACGCAACTGCTAAAGTAACCCTGAAGCATGGAAGCTCCAAGGCCCTGTATTATAAGGTTAAGAATGCTTCAGGCAGCGTTTCCGGAATTGTTTGGAACAAGTACGTCACGCCCGGTAAATCACCATTTGGCTTAAAGTATGCCAAGTCAGCGGTTGCCCTTGACGTTAACACGAATAACAACGTTTGGACTAAGAATCCAAATACGGCTCGCCCGATCGCATCATTATCAAAATTAATGACGTTGTATCTGGTTCGCCAAAAGATTGCCCAGGGCAAAGGCACTTGGTCAAGCAAGGTCAATACCAGCAATGCCGGTCTGAAGCGATTGGGTAAATCGAACGTTTTTGGCGGTTTCAAATTTAACCACAACAGCTATACGGTCCGTCAATTATACTTAGCCGGTCTGATTGAGTCATCAAACAACGCGGCAATTGCGCTTGGCCAATGGGTTGCCGGTGGGTCGACACCTGCCTACAACAAAAAATTCATTGGGATGATGAATAATCAAGCCAGTGAATGGCATTTAAAGCATTCATCATTTGTCTCCGCATCCGGAATGGAACAAAATAGTTTGCAGCCTTATGGTTATAGCATTGGTGCTTCCAAGAATGCCAATTATGTTTCAGCCAGTGACATCGCACAGATTTCGCGTCACTTCATCGTAGACTATAACGATATTTTGACTGATGCCTCTGTTAAATCAATGAAGGTTGACGGCCAGACGCTTCACAATTACAACAACTTGTTACCTGGTCGAAAGTACTATCAAAAATCGCTCAAGGTTGATGGCTTGAAGACGGGTTACACTGACCCTGCAGGCTATTGCTTCGTTGGAACCGGTCGAAAATCCGGTCATGATCGCATCGTTACCGTTGTTTTGCATGATGAAAATGAATTTACAGAAACTCGTTCATTAATGAATTATGTTTATAACCAGAATTTAGCTTAACAATTCCACTTATTGATCAACAAAAGCCGGAAGAAAAGTGCAAAAACTTTTCTTCCGGTTTTTTGTCTTTTCTATTAGCCGGCCAAAGTTGGAAATTATTTGTCAGTCATTAAAACAGATCCCCGAAAGAATTCCGATACACCTGTACTGTCAGGATTGACTTCTCACATAAAAAATCATATTCTTAAATATGTTGGTTTCATTATACAAGATGTTGAATTTACGGGGAGAATTTACATAATCATGGAAAACGAAAGTAATTATGACTTATATCTACGGCTAACCCCAACAAGTTGGGCAACCGGCCTACTCGCGGCTGCGGCTCGCAACGAATTGACCAGACGGGCTGCTCACGGTGATGGCGAGGCCAAAATGCTATTGGAGATCCACAGACTAGAGCCTGCCAAGAAGCAGATTCATGGTCGGGTGATGAACCGAACAAACTTGTCACATCAAAAAGCAGGTCACAAGTTCATTTATACACTGCATTTTAGACTTGACTAGTATCAGATAAATGAGGCATTGGAAACGGCTTAACGGATTGGTTGCTGAGTTCTAATGCCTTTTTTGGTGGGATCTTGCGGCAATCTGTCGGCATTTAGTTTCCATGACATCAAACCAAAAGCACCAACGATCCGACAAAGTGATGATCGTTGGTGCTTTTTAATAATGATTACATTTAAATTCCATCTTAGATTGGAAAATGCTACCAAGCTTGCTCCGACGGCCGCAAACGCAGTGCAGCGCCTAGTCCTGTGGACGACGGCCATGAAATGCCAAGTAGCTAACCGGCTTGTTACGCACTCCCGAGAACCTCAATCTTAGATGTAGATTAGGTTAATGCTCTGCCGTTACTTGGAGAAAACGTGCTCCGACGGCCGCAAACGCAGTGCAACGCCTAGTCCTGTGGACGACGCAACTGACGCTGACTTCTAAGCCAGCTTTAATCGAAGCCCCAAACCCAGGGACTTCAATCAAAGCTGGCTTAGAAACCGCGTCACCCGTTGCTCGTCGCACTCTCTACATTGCCGTCATTCCGCCATCTATCACGAACTCTGATCCCGTTGAGTAGCTTGAATCATCTGATGCCAGGAAGAGAACCTGGATTGAAGTCAATATTTGAGACAGATTTTAAGAGACATTCAGAACCGCGTTTACCTTCCACAGCTCAAATAAATCATTAATCGTGATTAATAACTTATTTGAACCATGGAAAGCATTAAATCAGGCGGCCATTTGGCTCGTAAGTGTTGCGATTTCAACTTGTAAGGGGGTCTGGTAGCCCAGTGAACTATGAATTCTCTTCCTATTGTAGAAAGCATGCACATATTCAAAAAGGACAGCAGCGGCAGTTTCATAATTCTCAAAGACCGGCACTGGATAAACACATTCCTTTTTGAGGGAAGCATGAAAAGATTCCATTGGTGCATTATCGTATGGACACCCCTTACGGCTGTGAGAGTGGCGGATATGTAGTTCTGTTAACTGTTGGTTGTAATCATCGCTGGTGTACTGTGATCCTAAGTCTGTGTGGATAATCAGGTCCCCAGTAATGGTTCGATTTTTAACCGCGCTTTCCAGGGTCTTTAAGACTAAATCAGTAGCCATCTTTTTTGAGAATGAATAGCCGATAATTCGTCTTGAGTGCAGATCCATGATGGTTGATAAGTAACACCAGCCATTACGCTTCGTTTGAATATAGGTCATATCAGCGGTCCATTTTTGATTTAAACCAGTGGTCGAGAAATCCTGCTTAAGCAAGTTGGGACGCTGTTCAACCTTGGTTTTGGAAGCCGAAGCCGCTTTCCATTTATTGACGGTAACGGAGTGGATATCCAGTTCCTTCATGAGCCGGGAAATCCGTCTTGGGCTGCACCGACGCTGCAGTGGTTGAAGTTCCAGATTCAATTCATGGTGGATCTTCATAACGCCGTATCGCTGCTTGAATTCCGCAAAGATCCGCAGAATCCGTTGTTTTAAGTCCGCATCTTCGGCCCGGCGTTTTGAAGGCTTTGGGGATCGATAACGATAATACTGAGCTCTGGAAACACCGAGAATTCGGCACATCTTAGTTACCTGGTGGTGATGGCTTTCTTGGTGAATGTAATCAAAAATATTGGTTACTTCTGCGCAAGGAAGCCCAGGGCTTTTTTTAGGATTTCGTTCTCCTCAGACAGGGAAGCCAGCCGCTTTTCCATCGCTTTAATTTCGTCTGGCGATTTACCGGATTGAGTTTTGGTTTGGCCCTGGATCCACTTATGAACGGTTGAATAGCCAATGCCATATTCTCTGGCCAGTTGGGCGGCTGATTCGCCTTGTTTATATAGGTTGATGATGTTTTGTTTGAATTCTTTGTCGTAACGAGTTGGCATGTAAAAATTCCTTCCTTTTGAGAGACGATTTATTCATTATACCCTCTCTTAAAAGTTGTCTCAGGAATCAGCTTACATCCAAACCATCTTCGAGACCTCTTCCGGTTCCGCAACTCTTTGTAGTGGGATCGATTTAGCGAATTGTTTAATCACTTCTTCGCTGTCTCCTTGGTGAATCATTGGTGTTGAAATGACACCTGGATGCACGGAGTTAACCCGAATATGGGATCCAGCCAACTGCAGCGCAGCCGCCTTTGTCATCCCACGAACCGCAAACTTCGTGTCCGTGTAGCCAATCGCACCACCTACCAAACCGTTCATTGATGAAATATTAACAATACTGCCGCTGCCGTTTTTCTTCATTGCTTCAGCCGCATACTTCATCCCCAAGAAGACCGAAAGTTGATTAATCTTGAAGATCTTCATGTAATCATCAGTGGTGATGTCAGCCAGCGATTTGTTAAAACTAATCCCTGCATTATTCACCAAAATGTCCAGCTTACCAAATTTGTCAACTGTTTCAGCGATCACTTTTTTCCAATCATCTTCACTGGAAACATCTTGCTTAATAAAAATCACGTTATCGCCTAAATCATCGGCCAACGCATTTCCCTTTTCAGCATTAATATCAGTAATGGCCACCTTAGCGCCCTCTTCAACGAAGAGTTTGGCGTGACTGGCACCCATTCCTTGTGATGCACCTGTAATAATGGCAACTTTATTATCTAACTTTCCCATAAGTGATACCTCCTATTGAAAACGGTTACTTACATCTACGCTTATAGTATAACTGATCCATTCTAAATAACTAAACATTATGATTTTAAAATTTTAGGAGAATCTTTTTCTTTTTTGCGTTTTCTTCAAGCTTCTGGTGGGCCCAGGCTGCTTGTGTATACGACTTCTCCAAAACGTCGTCTTCTAAGAGGTACCCGTCAGCCATCATCCGATTAATAAATTTCCCGGCTTCTTGAATTTGATCTAGCGAAGCGTTACTAATCACAAAACCATGAATAGTCTTTGATTGTGTGTAAAATTTACGAACGTTAAAGGTCGCCTTTTCGAGTTTGGGGGCAGTGATTAGACAAACCTGGCCTCCCAGTTTAAGCGCCCGGAGATTATCTGCCAGCGACACCTTTCCCGAGGTGTCAACCGCGTAATCGACCTGGCTGATAGTGGACTTTTCCAGCTGCTTGGACAGTGACTTGGTGTAGTCGAGACAGTCATCGCTACCCAATCGATCCAAGAGGTCAAAATCTTTTCGTTGAGAGGTTGTGACAACCTTCAATCCCAGAATATGGGCCATTTGGACAAACTTCGTCCCAACGTGGCCAGCTGCGCCTTCGATCAAAATCGCTGATCCTGATTGGACCTTAAAAATATTTTTGAGAACAATAGCCGCTGTCGCTGACGAGTGAATAGATGCGACCAGTTGAATGGGGTCAACGTTTTCGGGAACGTGAAACAAACGGTCTGCCGGAATCGCCGCAAATTCGCTGGTGACTCCCTGCCGTCCCTGGTAACCCATACTGTTGGTCCAAACCCAGTTTCCCTCAGAAAAGCCCGTCACATTGGCACCAGTTTCAACCACTTCACCAACGGCATCCCTGCCGATGACAAACGGAAAACTGGTGTCTGTTTCAAACGATCCTGAACGAACAAATGTATCCACATGATTAACCGAGACTGCGTTCACTTTTATCAAAACCTCATCTTCTGCAATCTGTGGTTTTGGTAGATCGCCAATAATAATATCCTTGGCACTTCCGTTTTGCGTAATATATGCTGCTTTCATAATCCTTCCTCCATTCCAGAGCTACCAGTACTTACAATTTAATTATAAGTCCATATCAATGCCAAGATAAGCATAGTGACGTTTGAATTCCCTTTTGTCCAGCCCGCTTTCCCGCAAATAAAAAGCACACCCCAGAAGCTATCTGGTTGTGTGCCATTAAAAGTAAGTCGTTCGCGCTCCCCGCAGTCAAAAGCTTGTATATTCCCGCATTGATGCATGCGGCCATATACAAACTCCCGAATGCTAGTGTTTGGACAGCCACTGAATTTTGAACCGCTGCTCACCGTCAATTGAATGAACGTTTTCAACATCCCCGTCAATCGGTGCATGCGTCATCAAAAAGTTGGGGTGTAAGTGCGCCGTAAAAGAAAATTTGTAAGCAAGGCCGCCCTTTTCCTTCATTGCAGTCATCACACCATAGGTCCCATCTGACAGCTTAACGATCTGTTCCTTTTTTTTTGAAGGGTCAATATAAATTGTTGTCATTTTCCACACCTCCAGTTCTATTATAGCAGTGGTTAAGGCATTCGAAAGAAGTCAAAATAATTTTTTTGGGCCTCAAACACTTTTTGAATCGATTAGACTTGACTTGAAGTGCGCTTCAACGTTTATAGTGGATATAGTCGTTGCCAGACAACTGGTAATGACTTGCAAAAAGCGCGTATACTGAAAATAAATTACTTCCAAAACGATCATTAACCAACTCACAAAGGAGTCACAATGAAAAAATATCAAAATCAATATTTCGAAGGTGAACGCTCATTATTCGCGGAAACAAACGCGGATATCGATGGCACCACCTTTGGGATGGGAGAATCCCCCCTCAAAGAAAGTCGAAACATCCATTTAACCGATTCAATCTTTACTTACAAATACCCGCTTTGGTACAGCACCCATATCAAAGTCGATCATTCCATTTTGGAAACCATGGCCCGATCTGGGATTTGGTACACCGATGATATCGAAATTAACGATAGTACAATTCAAGCACCCAAGATTCTTCGCCGCAGCAGCCGCATCACGCTGAACCATGACCACTTTTCCGACGCCGAAGAAACGCTTTGGAATTGTCGTGACATCAAGATGACCCATGTCCAGGCGAATGGCGATTATTTCGGGATGAACAGTGAAAATATCTACGTTGACCACATGAATCTGGTCGGTAATTACGTCTTTGACGGTGCCAAAAATGTCGAAGTTCACAATTCGACGTTTGTTTCCAAAGATGCTTTTTGGAACTGTGAAAATGTGACCATCTTCGATTCAACAATTAACGGTGAGTATCTGGCGTGGAACACCAAGAATATCACGTTCGTGAACTGTACGATTGAAAGCGATCAGGGGCTTTGCTACATCGATCATCTGACCATGCGAAACTGTCGCCTCCTCCGCACAGATTTGGCGTTTGAATATTGTTCCGACATTGATGCCGATATTAATTCGACCATCATGAGCGTCAAAAATCCAATCAGTGGCACGATCCACGCCCATGCAATCGACGACGTCATTTTAGATCCAACTAAGATTGACCCAAGTCAGACCAAAATTATCACTGATAACAAACTCAACAAAAAGGAGACGGCATAATGTACGATTTTACATCAATGATTCCCCGGCGAAATACCGACTCAATTAAATGGGATGTGCAACCCAATGAGCTGCCAATGTGGGTGGCTGATATGGACTTCAAAGTGGCACCGGAAATTCTTTCCGCAATGCGGCAAAAAGTCGACTTTGGCATCTTTGGTTATGAGGAACCTCACGACGACTACTTCGATGCAGTCGCAAATTGGTATGCCAGCGAACACCATGCCAGACCCGAAAGAGATTGGATGATCTTTTCAACCGGAGTTGTCCCAACCATTTCCTCTGCAGTTCGGCGGGTGACCAATGTTGGGGATAATGTGGTGGTCCAAGCACCTGTTTACAACATTTTTTATAATTCTATCATCAATAATGGCCGTCACGTCCTCTCCAGCGATTTGGCTTATGACGATACCGAGCACCAATATCACATCGACTATGCCGATTTGGAACAAAAATTAGCCGACCCATTAAGTACCATGATGATTTTATGTAATCCCCACAACCCCATTGGTAAGGTTTGGACGCGTGATCAGTTAATCAAAATTAATCAACTATGTCTCAAGCACCACGTGACGTTGTTGAGCGATGAAATCCATGGCGACTTGGTTTTTCAAGGAAATGACTACACACCAATGTTCTCGCTTCCTAGTGAGCTGATTCAAAACATAATTGTCTGTGTCTCGCCCAGCAAAACGTTTAACGTTGCTGCACTTCACGCCGCAACCGTGATTATTCCAAATGAAGATCTAAGAAATAAAGTCAGCCGCGGGATTAATACTGATGAGCTCGGTGAACCTAATTTACTGGCAATTCCTGGAACCATCGCTGCTTACACACAGGGCCACCAGTGGGTGCATGAATTACGTGAACAAATTCAAAAGAACGTATTGCTGGTGACGACATTTTGTGAGCAATCGATCCCAGAGGTCGCAATCGTCCATGGAACCGCTACCTACCTCATGTGGATTGATGTTAGCCAGCTTACCAATGACGCCACCAAACTTGAAACTTTCATCCGTCAAGAAACTGGATTGTTTGTGTCAGACGGCTCGGTTTACCGTGGAAATGGCCACTTATTCTTGAGAATGAACGTTGCCAGCCCGACTTCGATGGTTAAAGATGGGTTAAATCGCTTAAAAACCGGGATTGAGAAATTTAAGAACCTGCAATAAATAAACGCGATAATGTCAAAATGAGGTGCCCATCTTGTGGACACCTCATTTTTTGTTCTCAAATCCAAAGCTTAGGATTGTTGTTTAACTGTTATCATGCTTAGGCCATTCGCTATCCGCCACTGTGACGTTTCCGCAAACGTGAGAGAAAGGACTTAAATTCTGGGTTCAAAACGCCCTTTCCACGCTCGTTTGATGTCATTAATAAACGCGGTATTCACCGCCGTCAACTCGTGGTGCATCAATAATGTGTTCATTGATAAGCGAGTTATAAATTGCCTTGCCAAAGTAAACACTGGATTTCGGATCAAAATGGAATTGATCCAACAGGGTTCCGTTTTGCATGTCAACAACGTGAACGTCCGCATCCTCATTGGCAATTTTAAGCAAGCCTGCTTCGACTTTGGGATCATATTGCTCAGAGTTATGACTCACCGTTCCACAAAAGATTGGCAGGTCTGGTTTGCCCACAAATTTTCGGCAAGCTTCAAATACTGCTTTTAAATTTTGATAGTAATGATCAGCGGCTTCTTGAGAAAATGATGCCCGATCACCTTCACCCTGATGCCAAATCATTGCTTTGACGTCCAAATTCTGTTGGGCATTCTTCATGCAAGCCTCAATAATTTGCTTGAATTGAAGCAGCAATGAGTTGCTTGGACTATCCAGTTGATCAATTTCAGTCGTCCAGTGATTATGTCCTTGATGCCCGCCTTCACCGGTTGGCGCAACTGAAGTGCCACCTTCAGAGCATTTCATCACGTATAAATCATACTTGGCAACCTGGGTCAGGTAATAGTACGTAACCAGATCAAAGCCCCAACGGTTGTCCGACAAATCACTGACTTTCAGTGAGTCCTGAAAGACACCCTTTTCGTGATCCGGTGTGTAATTACTGCAGTAGTGACAATTGGTCAACGGCAAAGAAATCATTTTGGGTAACTCTGCCACTGGCACCCGGCCGTCAATATTGGATTGGCCGGCAGAAATAATCGTTAGTTTTTTTGATTCGTTTTTCAAAATTTGCTTCCTCTCTCAATTAAAATGGCACTTCAAACAAATTGTCAATCAAAGTTTATCAATCAGCTTTTCTCGTAATTTCTTTGCCAAATGGTCATCAGACATTTCTCGAGATGTCGTCCAAAGCGTCATCACTCTGGCTTCCCCTGGAGTCTTGATGTAGTTTCGTTCCCAAGCATCCTCATCTTCTGTATCACCCAAGGTTCTTAGATAATGTCTTAAGAACTTTAGTTTGATTGCCGTCAAAGGCATATCGTCATAGCCATCATTTTTGTAGAAATCATACCATTTCGTGGACTTATGATGATCCTGTGCAAAGACAATATCGCTCATGGCATGATATGCCTCATCAGCAAGCAAGAATGGCTTTAAATAATCATCATCTTTTTGAGCGGCCATTGATAAATTGTATGCCTGAATAACCAAATGCATCGCATTTAAGCCATTTGCTTGATAAAGGACGCTCAAGTACAGATCACCATACAATGTTTTGGCATCCTGCTCACTTAAATCCAACATGAGCTTCTTAATATCTAGAACCAGTGATTGCCATTCTGGCAGCTTTGGTTCGATCAAGCCATCGATTTTTTTGACGGCTTCAGGTAGTGAAACATCACCGACAACCCAGCCTGTATCAGACATCTTTTCGCGGTGACCAACCCAAGCCTTAATGATTCTTCTAATCATAAATGGTGCAAATTCGTCGCCAGCGGTTTCATCTGAGTGGGAGCCATACTGAACAATTGCTTGCCAATAACGCTTGTACAGACTAACAATTTCTGCTTGATGACTGCCATAGTAGTTCGCCACGTAATCATCTAAAATTTGATCATTTGTCCGTGCTTGATAGCCATCAATCCAAGATTTAGCGGCCTCTCTCAAGTAAAGAACATGTGGCTTAATGTTTCCGGTATTGACTAATTCAAGGGTATCAAAGTGTTTTTCGTGAGCCTTTGTCAGCTCTGATGAAACGAATTCCGGGCTATTGGATAATAATCCCAAGAAATTAGATGCCTGTAAATCATGGAACGCAACGTGATAATACAAGCCACGTTGACGATGATGTGGATTAGGAACATCAAGTAATGGCAATCTTGGATTATCCAGGTTTTGCCGTCTTGAAACCAACTTACCATAACCACTGTCAGCCCAAATTTCAATCACGTCATCTGGCACTTTAATTAAGTCTTTGCGATACAGACCAGCCAGTTCGCCATAGATGTTCAAAGCCATTGGGGCTTCAGGATCCAACTCCCTAACCATGTCATATTGCTCTTGAATAATGCCATTCACCACGTCAGCGATGGATTGGTCGTTCCATTCTCGACTATTGTCATCCTCACAGAACGGCTTGTCACCCTGGCCACGGAATCCCAGACTATAAATCGTTGGGGTCCCTTTTTGGTCCATGATGGCATCTCGCCAAAGTTTTCTGAATAGATCGGGATACTTAATAAATGATGCGGTTAGGTCTGGATATTCACGAGCAAACATCTTAGCACCCAATGGTTCGGCATGATGTTGTGCAATTGCTAACCCAAACGACTTGGCAGGATTTCGATTAATCTGTGAGCTAACATCAGTTCCCGGAACGATCACGTTACAGCCGACTCTTAAAGCAGTTTCAAACACTCGGTTCCAAACGTATCGATCGGAGTCATGATCCTTCCAGCCGCGGAGCAACAGCTCATCGTTCACGAACCAGCCACGGTACTTGGTGCGATAATCCGGAATATGAAGATCAAAATTTGTCCACTTGATCGATTTTTGAACTGACGGAACGGTATCCATCCAGTACCAAAAGTCATCAATCTTTAAAATGTTCCGAGAAACTGCTAAGGCGCCGTACATCACGCCGAGAGAAGTTTTTGCGGTAATGGTGATACGTGAATCAGTGGACTGATTAATTTGAAAGTCGTCACCCTCAACTGCCGCATGATCATCAACTGTTAAATAAATTTCGTTGTCGCTTTCTTTTTGGGTCGTCACTTTTTGAATATCTCGCTGCAAAATTTCCGTTGCGTTTTTAAGAATATTGTTGCGAAAATCTTCAGCTACGACTCGTGTTGCTTGCGAGATGATAAATTCTTTTTCAGGCAATTCGCTTCTTCCTTTCTAAGCTTACATTACGATCAGTTATCCTTATTGCTTGGAACCCCAGCGACTGTTTGAAACACATCAGCTAATGACATGTTTTGATCCGCAAATTTCTTATTCAAAATCAGGGTTCGAAAATCCTCAATGGACATCTTCTCTTTTTCTTTGGTTGGCAGCGTCATTGGTGCGTTACCTGATGTCTGATTCATACCGGTTGTCAACGAGATAATAATGCCATCACTGTTGTCAAGACGGACAACGTAATGTTCATAATATGACGGAATATCGTACGTTCCCGTTAATTCCTTGTGTGCTTTGAAATAATTGATAATAAACTCGTGGAAAGCTTTCTCGGATTTTAAGGATTCTTTCCATTCGTCATTAGATTCTGTCATTTGATTGACCTCTTTTTCGTCCATTTAATTCTCAGTGAACATGGTCGGTCCACTGACAAAAAGAAACACCACACTAACAACATTCGTAAATGCAATTAATCTGATGTTACTTTTTGACATCAAGCCTTAGTTATTATCGTCGTCACTCGCATCAGGGACACCAGCGACAGTTTGAAAGACGTCAGCCAATGACATGTCCTGGTCAGCGAACTTCTTGTGCAGAATTAAATTCCGGAAGTCTTCGATTGACATGCTTTCCCTTTGTTTAAATGGCAGTGGTGCTGATACATTACCGCTCCCACCAGTTTGGTTCATACCGGTTACCAGTGTAATGACAATGCCATCGTGACTGTCCAGTGTAACCGTGTAGTGCTCATAATACGACGGAATATCGTAAGAGCCGGTCAACTGCTTGTGTTCTTTGAAATAATTGGTAATCAAGTCTTTAAACGCATCCGGTGAGTTTAAAGCTTCTTTCCAGTCATTATTACTATTAGTCATAATTATTTACCCCCTTTTAGCTGTCTCAAATCATTCTTTAAAGCTTACGATAGCTTCTGGAATTTAGGATCATCATTCTTCTTCCAGAAATCAATGGAATCGTATTTCACACCAGTTAAGTCTTCACAAACTTCCTTGGTATGTGGGTCAACATCTTTCATGCTGCCACCCTTTTGAAGACGACCCAATTCTTGAGCCAATACCTTAAAGGTCTTCTTACTCAAGTGGAATCTAGCAGCAAAGAACATTGCCAGCAGAATCATGAAACCAACACCGCCAGAAACGATGAAGATGATCATGTTAGTGGCACTTGCCGGTTGGGCAACGGCACCACTTGCTGATTGACGGAAGTGGGCAAAATCAAGTAAGTAACCTGCCACAACTGAAGCCAAACCTTGACTAATTTGGTTAATGAAAGTCATAACTGAAGCGAACAAGCCGGCACGGTTTTTACCAGTTACCAACGTATCCAAATCAGGAATGAATGGGAAGACGTTCCATGGTGCGAAGTACAGGATGTACAAACCAACTTCGTAGAATGACATTCCGACAATCAACCAAACCATCATGTGGGCTGGGCGGGTAAAGGCAACGAATGCCCAGTTAGCGGCACTGATTAAAATCAGAGAGTAACCAAACAGGTAAAGTGAGCGGTAAGTAAATTTCGTAACCGCAAACCCAGCGATGATCGTAACTGGAATGGAAACGATACTCAATGATTGTAAGAATCCTGATGTACTTGTAGACATCTTCAAAACATAAACAATGTAGTAAACAAACACTGTTGAGAACAAGATAGTTGCAAAGTATGAACTTAAGTAGATCCCCATGTGAAGTCTGAAAGTCTTAATCTTAAATGTTGAGAAGTAGTTCTTCAATTCAGATTTCAAGTTTGGCTTTTCGCCATTATTTTCTTCAAGGGCTTCTGCTTCCAACTTCTTGGCTTCAGCCTTGGTAACAAAATGCTCCCAAGTGGTGTGATAAGTGATCAGAACCAGGAAGAATGTGGCAACTGAGAAGATAACCTGCATCAAGATATATGGTTCTGGAGAAGTCTTAGGGAAGAACTTGAATAATTGAGCTGGCACAAATTGGGTTAACATTCCACCTAATCCGGCAAGCACCATTCGAGTGGTCGACATCTTCGTACGCTCGTTGAAGTCCTTGGTCATTTCGTTTGGTAATGTCTCCCAAGGAATCTGTAGGGTTGACATCAAAACCGTCACGATCAGGTACGTAATTAAGTAGTACCAGAAGCTCATGCCGGCAACCCACATTGTGATCGCAACTAATACTGATGGTGCAGCGATCAAAATGAAAATGTGACGACGACCAAACATTCGTCCGAGCTTATACTTGTAAATATTATCGGAAATATTTCCCATGACCAGTGAAACAATGGCATCGGCCACCCGGCCAATCAGGAAGATGGTGGCACCTTGACCGGCACTCAACCCGGCAAATGTCGTGTAGAAGAACATCAGCCAAGCACCAACTAATCCCTGCATTGAAATACTGAAGAATGAGAAGACCCCAAACCCTAGTGATCGCCAAATTCCGATCTTCCCACGACTCTTATAAATTCGTTTGTTGGCATATTCATCCCAACCGTCGTGGACAACTTGTTTTTGATTATCCATCGTGAAACCTCCTAATAATATTTTCTAGTGTGTATCCGCTTACAAACAATCGTGCAAGAATTTGCTTACATGACCAATCATCTCCACTGGATTTTCATAAACAGTATTGATACTTTTATAAGGGGCTTATATACCAGAACAAAATAATGGCTAAATCAACCCATACTGTTTACTTAATACCCAAACTTTTGTACAATTTAAATTGTAAACGCTTAATAACGCATATTCTTTGCTTAAATTGACAAAAATATTGCAAAAAGGTAGGTGGTTGTATGATCATTGATTTACCGCTTGATGGAACGCTTCCAACGGATATTGTTTGCTCTCATAATCGTAATCGGCATCATGACAGTCCATTTCATCAGCATACCGATCACATTGAACTGATCTTATTTATTTCCGGAGATGTCATTTTTTACACGCCTCACAAGGCTTTTCCAGTTAAGCCGGGATACTTGGTTGCAATTCCAAATGGGATTTGGCATCGGGTGGTTACGACAACATTTGAGCCGTATGAACGAATCTTCCTGAATATCAATGTTGATTTAATCAAGCAGTTATCGACGCCAACTACTGATTTAATGAAATGTTTTCAAACCGATGGAAATAATGAAGTTAACATTTTCAATTTGAATAAAGATTTTTTTGATGATTACATTTCACTCTGTGACCAGCTGATTTCAACCATGGACCACAAAGGTTTTGGCAGTGATGTTAATGAACGAATTTTGCTGTCGCAGATATTACTGGTCGCAAATGAAGTCGTCCCCGTTCATCATCAGCCAAAAAACATTATCCCACCATTCTTGGAGAAGGTAACTTCCTTTATTGATAATAATTTGGAAAATGATCTGAGTTTATCAGCATTCAGCAAGGAATTCTTCATGAATCAAAACTATTTAGATCGCTATTTCAAGAAATACACTGGGCTATCGATTCATCGATACGTGATTGAGAAACGAATTGAGCTGGCCAAACAACTACTGCGTAGCGGCCACAATGTCACCACCGTTTGTGAGAAATCAGGCTTTGGAAACTACAGCAACTTTATTCGAACCTTCAACTCATGTGTCGGTATCTCTCCAGGTAAATACAAGAAAAAGTACCATGGATAAGTAAAAGACTGAGTCAAAAGTGTCAACTTTTGACTCAGTCTTTTGTTTGGTGCTTTTAGACGATCCAGCCAAAACGTGCTCCCCAGGGCAGAATCCTGCACCTAAACCAACGGCCAGCGAAATCAAACTCGATTTCACTGGCCGTTAATTTAGGCTCCGGCTTCTAACCGCCCTAGTCCGCACTCTTTATTTTTCCCACCGCAATCGGTAGCGTCGTATGTTGGTCATACTTACCAACCGCGCCTTGAATCGTATCTGGTAGTTCCATCGATTCTGGGACGCCATGAATATAGATAACCCGCTTTTCCAAGTGGAGATCATCGTCATTAAAGACTTCTTTGAATTTGTGGCTGATTTCTGCCAATGGCACTTCCTTTTTATAATGGAAATGACCGTTAGCATCCGACGTTGGGTAGGTGTCCGTGGGGATATCCATCTTCTCAGGTTTGTCGTTAAATGGCACCATCGTGGTTCCCGAAACGGGTTCCGTCTCCGCCAAATCCACGTAGCCATCCCCATTAGTATCTTGGGCAATCGTTGCCGGTTGCGCGTCTTTACCGTCTGGGAACCCATGGAAATGCATCCAGTGCTGGGTATTTGGCGACGTGTGATCCATTGTAATTTCAACCATTAACGTCTCATCATCAACCGTAAATGTTGCTTCACCGGTTGGATGTGTTCCAATCTTGTCACCATTCAATGATGTAATCGCTGCAACGTACTTTTTAACCATGATTGACACTCCCTTTTATCTTTTTTAACCGCCTCAAATATAGCACGATTATAAGTTGTGCACAATCTAATTAGTGACATTCTACGATTTTATTTTTAAGGTCGGTTAACTGGCCATTGTGGTGCTTGACCGCTTAGTACCCGCACGACTTCACTGGCAGCGTCCGTTGCCATCCGAGAGAAGCTTTCAACCGTGCTTGACCCAATATGTGGCGTTAATAACACGTTATCGAGCTTGAATAACTCACTATCCAGCGGTAACGGTTCCTCATCAAACACGTCTAACGCGGCACCAGCAATCTCCTTTGATTTCAAAGCATCAATCAGCGCATCCTGATCGACCAGAGCGCCACGACCCAAATTGATTAGCACGCTGCTAGCTTTCATTTCGGCAAGCTGTTCTTTTCCAATCGTGTGATAAGTGGCCGGATTCGAAGCTAAATGCAGGGTTAAAACGTCTGATTCTTTTAATAAGGTCTCCAAATCCACAAACTGGCCATAACTGGATTCACGTGGCGTTCGATTGTGAATTAAAATCCGCATTCCCAAACTTCTGGCCTTTTTGGCAACCAACTGACCAATCTTGCCATACCCTAAAATACCAAGGGTCTTGCCTTCAAGGTCAAAGCCAAGGTGGGCCAGCGGATAGCCAAAGTTGCCATTCCGCATTTCAAGTGAGTCTTTCGTCAAATTTTTGGATACGTCTAAGATTTCAGCAATCGTCGTCTCTGCCACGGTGGCTGCATTGGCGTTCGGGGTGTTTGTTACCCAGACTCCATGCTTGGCACTGGCGTCAAGATCAACACTGTCATAGCCAACGCCGTGGCGGGCAATAATTTTTAAGTTGGGCATCTGAGAAATGACATCTTCTCCAATCGGATCAACAAATAAAATCATTCCGTCCACATCTTGGCCATATTTTAGAATATTTTCTTGATTGGCTCGAGGCACCTCGATCACTTCAAGACCATGGCCTTTTAAATAAGCTTTGCCATCTGATGATAATTGAGCGGGTACAAGTACTTTTTGAGTCATTTTACAGTTCCTCCTTTAGTCATTAAACATTCTTGGCAGCGTAAGCGAGCATGTCTTGGGTTTGCTGGTTCAATAATGGTGGCAATTTGTCAAAATCAAAGTAGTCCAACTCCAAGGTTTCATCAGTTGCAGTTGAAAGTGTCTGCCCGCCGACTTTCTTTACCAAAAAGAGTTGGGTAATTGTTTGAACCTCGTCACCGTTTGGGTAGGTAAAAATTCCCTGATCAAATATTTTAAGCGGCTTAACAATCTCAACGTCTACCCCACTGTCTTCTTTGTATTCCCGGACGCACGTTTCAGCAAACGTTTCGCCGAATTCCATATACCCGCCAGGCAAGCTCCAATTGTGGGTATCCGTTCTTAAATTCAGGAGAACTTGGTGCTGGTCGTTGAGTAGAATCCCGCCGGCTGTGTTTAAAATTAAAGGCATATGACCGACTAACGAACGAATGGTTTCAATGTATCCAACTGGCATTTAACCACCTCTTTCAAAAATTTGAATTCTGTTAGTGTTATCGTCTTACAAAACAGTGTTCAAATCAAGCAAGGAGGAATCCTTTTATGCTTAACTAACATATTAGTCATTAATTGGTATCATTGATGCCGATTTAATCAAGATATCGATTTCAATTATAAAATATCGTTAAATCCAGTGTTGCCAACGTTTTCATAAGTATTTTCACTTGTTTTATTTTAAAAAGTGTTTAGAATGATAATTGAAGTAAGGAAGCAATACAAGCCTCTAACATATTAGTTTTAATTCCTTACCAGACTCTCTGACACTGCTTTGACTTGAAAGGAAGCTTTAAAATGACAACTAAAGACTGGAAAGCATCACTTGAATCAAGCGACGCGTTTAACGATTTCATCACCGATTACTTCAAAGACCACAAGCAATTAACCGGAGATTACGAAACCCCATCGTATTATGAGTACTACACCGTAACGCTGAACAGTAAGAAAGGACTGGTCATCACAATGACTAGTGCTGTTACCAGCGTTCCTAACGCCGAGGTTCCAACCATCCCATTCAAAAACGTTGAGATCATTTCTGTCGAAGAATTTCGTCAACTCATTCTTCACAAGAAGTTCGCAGATATGCATACATCCCTGGCCGACGTCTTTCAAACAGTCGCAGGCGTTCCCGGTAATTCCAAATAAATTCCGGGATCAACTGATTGTCACATGTTTTCTGCCAGATCATATGAAATCCCCCCCGAAAAAGGCCGAGTCAAAAGTTAATACTTTTGGCCCGACCTTTTTTCGGTGGTGGCATCTTTTTACCTTTTGGAAACGTGCAGCGTCTAGTGTCTAAACGGTTTGAGTCGCACTTTACTTTGATGTGGATGGTCATTTTGGGTGCTTATTTTACCTTGTGGAAACGTGCTACGCGAACCAACTTCCTCCGCTTAATCCGATAACCATGAAATGCCTACTAGTTACCCGGTTCGCTCCGCACTCTTACTTTATAACCCTTCGATTCGGATCCAGCACATTTATCAACAGCACCACGACCAGCATCGTGACCACGCCCACAAACACCATATGAAGCGCTGTGAGGATGATTGGGTCGATTAGCGCCTGATTGACCGCAACCTTGGCACCCTTCGAACTGATCACACTATTGACCTGTGAGAAGGTCACATTTCCGTGCAGTTGAAGTCTGATCACCAAATTCAAAATGGCACCGTACGCGCCTGCCATCACAGTTTGCCCCAAGGACCGGCCCAACGTTAACACCGATGTCGCCGAGCCAACCATTTCGTTTGGAACCAAATGCTGGCTCAGAATCGTGTTCATGCTAACGACGATTCCCATGCCCATTCCATTGATCATTGCAATCACATAAAACGCCCACACCGGAAATGTCGGTCCAGCAAAGATCAGTGACACATAACTCACGAGCATTAAGCTAATTAAGGCAATCGCAATTTGTTTGGGAACAAACTTGGCAATTAATTTACCCACAAAAAACGACGCAATCAGCCACATAATCGAACTAGACGTAACCACCAGCCCGGCAGTGGTTGCCGACACCCGATAAAGCGATTGAAACCAAATTGGAAAATACATCTGATAACCAATTAAAACACCGCTCAAAATGGTCGCGGTTAGGATCTGAATCGTAAACGTTTTTGATTTAAACATCGTCGGAGAAATTAAGGGATCAGAGAAACGATGCTCCTGCTTGATTAATAGCCAACCAGCAACCGCTGCGACAACTAACAGCATTGTTCCGAAGACCGGCATCGTATCCAGCGCTTGAATCCCAAGTAGCAGGCTAATCAATAAGACTGCTAACCAAAGAATCCCCAACCAATCGATGACAAGTTTGCTGTTTAATTCAATCGTTTCGTGATAACCCAGCCAAATTAAAATTGCAACAATGATTCCCAACGGCACATTAACGAAAAAGACCCAGTGCCACGAGAGCTGATCAACCAAAAAGCCGCCAATGAGTGGCCCGACCAACGCCGATAATCCCCAGGCGGTGTTATTTAACGCCAAGACGTTTGCCCGCTCCTTAAAGCTGAAAATATCGGCGATGATCGTAAATGTCAACGGCATCACGGCGCCAGCGCCGATCCCTTGAACGGATCTGGCTAAAATCAGGAAGAGAATTGATGGTGACAAACCACTTAACAATGACCCCAGTGAGAAAACAATCACACCCCAGAGAAATATATTCCGCCGCCCTAACGTATCCGCCATTTTGCCGTATATTGGCGTGGTGATGGCCGTTGTCAACAGGTAGGCACTCATAATCCAGCTTTGGTAAGCTAAGCCATGGAGTTCACTGATGATAGACGGCAGGGCCGTTGTGACAATCGTCACTTCAACTGACGTCATAAAAGTCGCAATAAATACTGCGGTCATAATGACCCAGCGCTTATTGTGAACTTGATTGGTTTGACTCATTTTTGACCAGTCTCCTTTCGTGATATGATGAGTTTATTCAATCTCTAAAATTGCACACAAGAAAATAATACCACACGTATTTGGAGGACAGCTGATGAATTTAGACTACCGATCCGCAGCATTAAGTGAACTGCCAGAAATCATGGCGATTGAAACAAGTGGTTTTTCTCCTGCTGAAGCTGCCACTGAAACGGCAATGGCCCAACGGATTAAAGAATATCCAGACACATTTATCGTTGCTAAAGCCGACCACCAAATAGTCGGCTACATTGTAGGCCCGGCTTCTCATCAACGCTATATTGACGATGACCTTTTTGAACATGCGCAGCCAAATGATCCAACGGCAGCCTACCAAACCGTGTTGAGCTTGGTCGTACACCCGGATTTTCGTGGTCACGGAATTGCCAGCCAGCTCCTGGAAAAACTCAAACGGGTTGCGACCGCTCAAAACCGGCAGGCAATCACTCTTACTTGTTTAAAAGATCTGATTGCCTTTTATGAACGAAACGGCTACAGAAACGAAGGCGTATCTGATTCCGGTCACGCTCACGAAATTTGGTATAACATGGTTTTAATGCTTCATAAATCATAAGGCTTCATTAAGTCCCTTATATTCCAAGCAAGTTTGCTTGAACGATGATTACCTGAATGCTATTATTCAAACGAAATGTTTTTTTATTCAGTTCTACTGGAGGTTCTTATGAAAAAAAGAAGTTTTGTTGTCACTGCATTAGCCAGTGTCACCGTTGCTTTGGCAATGCCGCTGGCCATCTCGACACCAGCTAGTCCGATTACCTATGCAAAATCAACCAAGAAGGTCGCTGGCAAAACCGTTGCCAAGGCCATTCGAAGTACCCCGGATTTAAACCCGACTGCGAGTGTTCGTAAATTTCCCGCTTCAGTTTATGACAAGTATTGGCAAGTCTTTGACCGCTGGTATAATGTCCAGCCGATGAGCCAACCCGGAACGTTTAAAAATCACACAGCAAAGGTTTACGTTGCCAACAAGGCCTTAAAGAGCTATACCTACGCTGCAATGCAGAATTGGAACAAGGCCCTCAAGGTGAAGGCTTTTAAGCTGGGAACGAAAGCAAATCATACGATTACCGTCGGCTTCAAGAACGCTGGTACCGGCGAAGGCAGCTGGGATGGTTACTACATTACCAACCGACTTTACATTAACTATAACTTCTTTGATAATACACAGTACCTGCCGGCCGTCTATAAGGCGGAAACGGGAACGCCACTGCCGACGGCCAGCCAGCAGCCGACAAGCGCAGAATACAAGTCGCTGTACGCAACTTACTGGAAATCAGTCTTGACCCATGAATTAGGCCATAGTTTGGGATTGGATCACACCCCGTATTCAAACGATATCATGGCTGCCGATTCAGGAACAAAGAGCGGCGATGCCAAGTATTCGTGGGATAATTTAAAGGTCGTCAACAATGATTTCGCGGAGTTCCAGAACCAATTGTCAACAAGAGATATTAACAGGGCAAAGCTGACAAAGGTGCTGGGGTATTGGTAAAGAGCAGAGTGCGAAGAAAGACGTTTTGACCCCAGAGTGTAAGTGAATTAAGCGAATATTCTGGTTTTGAATGTTTGCTTAATTTGCTTACACGGCCGGGGTCAGTCTTTCTGAGCACGTTTACGCCAAGTAAAATGAAAGCACAGAAAACAAGGATCCCCACCAAGCCACAGTGCGACGAAACCGGGGGCAGGGTCGTCGGAATACGTTTTCCAGGTTAAATGAAATACGAAATTTTTATCTACATCAAAACAGAGGAGCCAACCAGCGACAACTTTATTGTCAATGGTTGATTCCTCTGTTTTAATATCACGAATTGGTGTCAGAAGTTTACTAAGCACGCTAACTATTGACGTCCCCTAACTAATGGCATCTGAAATCGCCTCTCACACATTATCCATCAGTTGCTAAATTTTCTAGAGTTGTTGAATGAATCGGACTAATTTAATTTAATTTAATTAATGTTGCCCGTTTTCTTTGCATTCGACTTATTAGAAGATTTGATAACCTGTTTTTTCGATTGGGATTTTTTTGTTTTCTTGGTACTTAAGACGTAAACAGTTTTCATACCCTTTGCTTTTTTAGCACCAACTTTTTTGGCCAATTTCTGTCTGACTTGTTTTTTACTGGGTGCCTTTATACGCTTCAGTGTTTTCTTGAGCTCCTTTTGACTCATAACTTTCTTTTTAGTTTGAGTCGCATTAGGATCCGAAGCTTTTTTAATATTAGATATTGATTGAGTCTCTGACTGACCTTCTGCTTTACCGTGTCCCAGAACTACTTCCGGGTTATTAGCTCTAACAGTTTCGTCGATTGACTTGCTGGCATTGGCAGGCTGAGAAGAAAAGATCAACGCTCCTCCAACAACGATTGCAATTCCAAACGACTTCAAAAAAACGCGACGCTTAATCATAATAAAATCCCCCCTGTTTATGATGAGAAGGCTCAACAGATAATTCCTACTGATACCCCCATACTCAGGTTTAACCTTATGTACACAAGTTGTCAATACTTAAATGTTATCATATTATTCATAAAGGTTGATGGTATGTTATATATATGAAAAATACCTTTGCATTTATTACCAAGATCTTCAAAATATAAAGAAGATCTTTAAGATGTCTCTTCATCTCGTTTTACTTTAACAGCACTCCTGTCAAACCCAACCAAAAATACAACCGCAACCGCCAGCAAGACACCCCAAACCGCTAGAAAGATCGGCCATGACGTGATCGTACTAACCGCATGATCCACGGAAATACCTGGCTGCCAATCAATCAGTGCATGAATTAAAACAACCCATGTTAGTGAATTTGTCGTCAGCCGAATTGCCGCAAAGATTGCCCCGATGACAAATGCGTAAGTTGCCTGCTGCAATGTCTGTTGAAGGCCCTGCCCTGAAATCAGATTCATGAAGTGAAAGAGCCCAAAGAATACCCCGGAGGCCAACGCAGCTTCGGTAAATTTGTACTGTTGTTTTTTAAAAGCGTCTGCGAACGCAGATAATAACAAGCCACGGCAGAGAAATTCTTCAAACACCCCCGCTGAAAATGCCATCAACGTATCCGCAATCAGCGTCTGTGAATGAATCATCAACGCCGAATGTGCCAGGACGCTGATAACAATGAATAACCCACCCAAACAGATTCCAAAGATAAAGCCCCAGACTTTAGCAAACGTATTTAACTGGATCTTATTTGTGAAAATCTTAGTGGTTCCCAATACATAGTAGACAATGCCGGCAACCACGACGGCATAGATAATTCTGGCAATCCCCCGAAGAAGTGGACTCGCCCCCTGAACAGAAAAGTCCACGCCCATTAACAAGATAATAAATAGTGCCGCCAAAAGAAATTCTTTTGCCCAAGATAATCGATTTTTAACCATTGTAGTAACCCCGTTTCGTTATGTATGAAAATGACCGGAAGTTATCCGGCCATTAATGTCTAATATTAGTGTAACTCAATCGAGGGTATCCGCAAAGAACCGAATCACATCATCCCAAACGTCATCCAAATAGCCCTTGGCATGGCGACTGCCACTCAACATTCGGGTTCGATACGGAATCTGGTGAGCAGTTAAGGCCTGAGCCATATCCAAAACACCACTAGTTGGCACAAATTCGTTCAACGAGTTGGCCAAATACATCTGACCGGTTTGATCGGTTACCCGATGGACCGGTGTTGCTTCGGCATACTGATCGGTTCGCCCATTAAAGTAGTTGGTCACAAACCATTTATAAAACGGATCATTGGCACCCGTTTGGTTAATGTTGGCGCTGGCTGTGGAATTAAAGCCACTGGTGTCGCCTTCTGCAGCCACAACGTCTTGATGTTCACTGAGCCATTTATCGATATCCAAAATCCCGGAAAGAGACACAATCGGAATTCCATATTTAATCGCCAACTCAACGGTCATGTTGCCGCCGGCAGAGGAACCGAAGGCACCAATATGGTCATGGTTAAACGGCAGATCAGATTTTTTCAGCCACTCAAATAAGTGGTCCATATCTTCTAGAGGTGCCGGATAAAAAGCGTTTGGCGTAATTCGATAAGCCGGCGTTACAACCAAATAGCCGGCTTTTACAAAGCGAATCGAAGAATCCGCATCCTTGGATTTATTGCCCCGAAACCAGCCACCACCGTGAATATCAATGATGGCACCCTTACTCTCGGCTTTTTCGGCATCGTAATAAATGTCGGTTAATTGATGGTTAATTGGATCATATTCAACGTCTGTTTTGGTTACCAAATTTGTCATAAAATCCCTCCTCAAAACATATGACAGCTTCAATCACCAAAAGTATCTACCCAGTGGATTTATGAGTCAACGAAAGCGACTTTGACCATATTGATTAGCGGTTATTTGACCGATTATTATTTTGCTTGATAAGTTCTTAATTCTGCCTGGGTTGGGTAACCATCGTTGTCCCCCGGCGCCTGAACCGCCAGCGATCCAATTGCATTGCCACGTAAAGCCGCCTGCTTATTGCTTAAGCCTTCCAATAATCCCGTAATGACGCCGACCGCAAATCCATCACCGGCGCCGACTGTGTCGATCACTTTATCAACATGGTAACCGGCAACCATTGATCCTTGGCCACCTTTAACTTTCACGTAAGCGCCTTTTGACCCGACTTTAACAATGACCGTGTCAGTATAATGACTATTACCCAAGTAAAAATCGGCGATCTTTTCCGGATCCCGACTGCCCATCAAAATTTCGCCTTCGTTCACGCCGGGCAAAATAATGTTTGCTTCTGCAGCAAGGGCATTGATCGTTGAAACCATTTTTGCCTGTGATGACCAAAGCTGGGGTCTAAGATTTGGATCGAATGTTGTTCGGATGGTTGAATGTTGATGAACTAATTCAATGAGATGTTTAAAGGCAACCAGTGCCTGCTCGGAAATTCCTGGGAAGATGCCTGACAAGTGAACCATTTTAATACCATCAAAATCGATATTGTCGAGTGAAGCCTTATCAAAGTGAGCAGCTGCTGAATTTTTTCTGTAGTAAAAAATTCCAGGATCCCCCTTTGTTACCCGCTGCTTGAATTGCATCGCCGTCCAATAATCAGCGGTTGTATCAACATAATCCGTCCCAATATGATTTAAGCTGAGCTGTTGACTCACAAAAGCGCCAATTGGGTCCTCACCGAGGCGGGTAACGTACTCAGTGGAATGCCCTAATCTTGAAACGCCCACTGACACATTTACTTCGGCGCCCGCTAAGTACTTTTGAAAATGAGTTGCCTCGACTAAGGATTGATCTGCATCTTGCGACGCAAAAAGTCCAATTGGTTCACCAATGGTTAAAAATTCACTCATGTCTGCTCCTCCTATATAAGCGCTTACAATATTCCTCAAAAACAAGCCAAAGCATTGCAATCTCCCGAATAAAGTAATATATTAATATATGTAATTGATATATTAGTATTATAGTCCATGACAAGCAAATTTAAAAGGAGCTTTTAATAATGACTATGAATCGTGTTCAAAATCTTCAAAAGATTGTTGACGCCGGAATTATCGCCGTTGTTCGGGCAGATACTCCACAGAAGGCCGAAACCTTGAGTAAGGCAGCAATTAAAGGCGGTGTAATGGGAATTGAGTTAACCTTTACGGTTCCGCACGCTGACCAAGTGATCGCCAAGCTTACTGAAGAACTGCCTGATGGCGTGATTGGTGCAGGAACTGTTTTGGATGTCACTTCAGCACGATTGGCAATGATGGCTGGGGCCGGATACATCGTCAGTCCAACATTTGATGCAGATATTGCCAAGTTATGTAACCTCTACCAGGTTCCCTACTTACCAGGTTGTAGCTCGATGACGGAAATGCAACGCGCATTAGAAGGTGGATCAGACATTGTCAAATTATTCCCGGCAAGTGTTGCTGGCCCATCTATGATTAAAGCGGTAAAGGCACCGTTCCCACAAATAAACATCATGCCAACTGGCGGTGTCAGCCTGGAAAACCTCGACCAGTGGTTTGCTGCAGGTGCTGTTTGTGTTGGTGCTGGTGGCAACTTGGTTGGCCCCGGTGAGACTGGCGATTACGATCAGGTTACTGAAAATGCCAAGAAGTATATCCAGAAATTAAACGAAATTAGACATCAATAATCAATACGGCGAATTCAAAAAGCCGGCTCTCAGGTTTATCCCTGAAAGCTGGCTTTTTATGTCTCATCAACACACAGAAGCAAAACGTTATCTTTGCCCATTTGAACTCGAGAACGACCTAGCTGATTTGTACGTAAGTATCGACTTTCTACTCGTCATTGATCATGAAACAATGAGGAAATTTTCTTTATTTCTTTTCCAGTGCTTCCCACAATCCAAGTAGATAAGTGATGCCTAGTGCCCGATCATATAGCCCATATCCTGGACGACCGTCTTCTCCCCAAATATTTCGACCGTGATCGGGACGAATATAGCCATCGTAATTCGTATCATGAAGTGCCTTCATGATTTCATACATATCCAATGAGCCCTCGCTGGATGGATGAGCAGATTCATGAAAGTCCCCCTGTTGGTTAACGAATTTAATATTTCGAACGTGCATAAATGGGACCCGGTCCTTTGGCACGAACTCGCGGATAATTGCTGGGAGATCGTTGTTTTGGTTTTCACCAAGGCTGCCCGTGCAAATTGTAAAACCATTATAACGAGATTCGTAGAGCTTTTCGATCCGCAACATGTCTTCTTCATTCTTAAAAATTCGTGGCAAACCAAATAATGGCTTTGGCGGATCATCGGGATGCATCGCCATCCGGACATCATATTGCTCACAAACCGGAATGATGGCATCTAAGAAATACTTCAAGTTCTCAATAAGTTTGTCTTCATCAACATCTTGATAAGCGTCAAATAAGTCTTGTAGAGCAGAAAGTCGTTCAGGTTCCCACCCGGGTAATGAGAATCCATTGGAGCCGGACTTCATGTGGGCCATCAAGGCTTCCGGATCTTGCGGCAGTTTATCTTGCTCATACATCATCACATTTGAACCATCGGCTAACTGATGATGTAAGTCTGTCCGCAGCCAATCAAAGACTGGCATAAAGTTATAGCAGATCACCTTAATGCCCGCCTTAGAGAGATTCTTGATTGTCTGAATATAGTTCTGAATATACTTATCGCGCGTCGGCAATCCAATTTTAATATCATCATGAATATTGACTGATTCAATTACTTCCAGCTTCAAGCCAGCATCAGTCACCTGTTTCTTAAGCGCATCAATCTTGTCTTGGGGCCAAACATCCCCAACAGGAACATCAAATAACGCCCCAACCACTTGTTTTGTTTGGGGAATCTGCCTGATTTGAGAAAGCGAAATATCATCATCCTTTTCTCCGAACCAGCGGAATCCCATTTTCAATTGTGCCATTTCTTCCTCCTTGATAAAACGCCACTTTTTAGGTAAACCACAGACGCTTCATTAAATCTCGTAAATTGATATTCTAATATATCAATCAATTAAAATTTACCACCTCATGTAACCGTTGTCAATGGTATGGTATGATTCAATTAAACAATTTAAAAATCAGCCGTTTCTTAGTGGTACAATAAGAGAATCGAATACAACGAAGAACGAGGTTTGCCATGCAAAGTTTAAATGAAGTTGCTTACGAATCGATCTTAAATGACATCTTAAAATTAAAGTTTTTGCCCGGCGAAAAAATCCAGGACAAGACGCTCATGGAACAACTTAACATCAGCCGTACGCCCATCCGAGAGGCCATTTTGCGTTTAAAAAACGACGGCTTGATGATGACGGTTCCTCAAAGTGGCACTTACGTCACCAAAATCAGCCTCAGTAGTGCTTTAAATGCCCGCTTTGTTCGTCAAAGCGTCGAACGTAGCGTGGTTAGCGAGGCTGCCGGAAAAATGTCTAAATTAGATCTACTTGATAGCAGGACGATCATTAGCAAGCAACAGATTGCTGCCGAGGAACAAAACGCCGTTGACTTCTTTTACTTGGATAATGACTTTCATAAGTTATTTTATGCTGCCACGGATCGGCTCCAAGTCTGGGATTGGTTGGAAAACTTATCATTGCAACTGGACCGTTATCGATTTTTGCGTATTCAGCAGACCAACATGCCATTAGACGAGCTCATCAAACAACACACTGAAATATTGGATGCTGTTGAGGCTCACGACATCAAAGTCGCCGAGAAAAAAGCCTTCAATCATTTGAATCTCATGTTATCTGAAAAAGATAAGTTAATTGCGCAATTTCCTGATTATTTTGAAGCTGAACAAAAATAAGCTCAATATCAAAAACTCCTCAGCCCATTTTTGAGCCGAGGAGTTTTTTGTCACTCATTTATTTGTGAATCACCATTGTTTTGCTGGCAGAAATATAATGCCCATTCGTTAACTGATAGCGTGTCGTAAGCTTGTATTTAACAACCCGCTTAACGGTTAAGCGAGTGCCTTTTTTATAATGCGCTGTTTTGTGCTTCAGACTAGCTGAGGTGTATGCATTAATGCCCTTCTTTGAAATAACAGAAATATGCTTGTTTTTGGGCATTGTTTGGTAATAGGCGTTAGACACATACTTCGAACTCGCAGTGATATAGCCCACCTTGCCATTTTTTAAACTGCGGACTTTATATCTGAGTGCCCCGTTATTTGCACGAGCGTATCCGAGAACAAGAAACTTGGGTCGATTAGTGCGCTTAGCTTGGGGAAATTTAGCAATTCGTTGTGACTTTTTGAAGTTAGCGGATTTGTACATGTATAAGCCCTTAGTCGCATAAACGACTGTATGTGTTTTCTTGGCATAATTGGGCAATCCAGTACTTCCGTTTGATGTTGACGGTGATGAAGGATTCCAGTTGTTATTCGTCGTATCAGATGTCGTTGTCGAGTTGTCGGAATTACCGCCGTTATTGTTGTTACTTGGTGTTTGTGTCTTTTTTGAAACGTTGACAACTGAATACTTCGGCACCGTAATCGTGTAAGATCCATCCGTATTCTTCTTGTAGGTGACATTTCCATCAGTTGAAATCCATTTATTTGACTGTGGTGTTTGGTACTGACCATAGTTCACAGAAGTAACCTTGCCAAAGTTTTTAAGGGTAAATGTGGCATCGGAATCCAGTGTACTTGCTAACACAATATCATCCTGGTCCCGTTGAATCGCAATTCCCATACTCTTATTAGTATCAGTATGGTAAGTCACATTGGTATCGTTGAGCTTCTTGTTAAGTGTCAGGTTATCCCCACTTGCAGGGACGGCATTGAAGAATAGAAGCTGTTTCCCCCGGCACCATCTGCTTGTTTGGTTGCCAAATCATACCCAATCTTATTAACAAAGTGGTTGACGTCTCGAATGGACTCAATCGCTTTTCCGCCATTGTACTCATGGGGTGTGAACGTCCCGTCGGAATTTACGCCATCGTATAGGTCAAATCCATCACCACTCTTAAAGTCGTAGTAGTTTCTGGTTGCACCCCCGGCAAGCGCCGTAATCGTTCTTAATCCGGCATCAAGTGGACTGTAGTTCCCTTTAGCCCAGCTCCAGCTATTTGCGCCCATTCCATCTTCCATGACCATTGGAATATTGTCACCATTGGCATATGGTTTTGAGTGACCATAATTATATAAATGTTGATAATCATATTGATAAGGATCAAGACCGACCGCGTCAAGATTGGTTGAAGATGACGAACGCTTATTTTCATTTAAAGCGATGATGGCATCGCCGCCATCCGACGCAGCGTTATTGACTCGCGTCCATACCGGATAAGCTGAAGTTTTAACTGCAGCATCTAAATTATTGGTATAGTTCCACAAGGTCCAAGTGTTGAAGTCACTGCTACTCAAATTCATCTTGCTTTTCAATGACAAACTGGGCTCTGTGTAAGACATCTTAATTGTTGGCTCATTTGGCATTTGAGCACCGATTACCGTATCAGTTGAACCATTCGCCGCGTTATTTTCGGCAACGTGGTTAAAGACATTCGAAACAGACTGGGCCTCTTGCTTCTGCAAATTTGCATCATTCTTATCTAGCCCGAATACATATTGTCCTGTCGTTGAGGTTGGGGCAGCTTTCGTAATGCTCGATTTACCATCTGAATTTTTTGAGATTGTGTAGTCGTGCATGACATAGTATGGAACCCGGTGTTCTGTCGCTTCTTTGGTGGTATCACTTCCGAACCACAGTAATTCCAACTTAATATCCGCATCTCTGGCAGCTTTGATAACTTGATCCAAATAGCTGTAATCATAGTTACTCTTGCTGGATAAAGTCAGTTGCGGTGTTTCGTTCAATGATTTATTGAGAACTTTCTTACTGCCAATTTGTGAGCCACCACCCATTTCCAGTGTGGTTCCTTTTTGAGCTTGTAAAGCCAAAGTAACCTTACCGGCATTTTGACTGTTTACAAAATCAGTGACGTCAAAGTCATAATAATTTTCATCCTTAATCGGGTCGTAACTAGGTGAAACGGAGATCGCCTTATGGCTGGTATCGCCCTTGAACGGAATCGTCTTCCAGGTGGAATCGTTAGACCAGTTATCATCCTTGTTGAGACCATACACATTTAAATTGGCAGTGGTGTTTGCTTTTGCATAAATTCGCAATTTAGCACCGTCGAGACCGCCTGCCTTGAATTTGCTTGAGTCAAGATTACTTAAATCGTATTTGAGGTAAACAAGTGATTGATTCGTGCCATCATTCGTCAAAGTGAACGGTGTTGAAGATTCGCTGAAATTCTTAGCCGCATCATCGCCATTCTTAACATAAGCAACATCGGTCGGATTTAAAGACTTGTCTGGCTGGACGTCTGACCACAGAATTTGCGAGTTAACCACTGTGAAGCCGTCACTTTTTGCCTGCTTGAATGCATTACGAATATCGGTCATGTTATAACCATAATTGTCACGAAGCTTATCAATTCGAATCTGCACACCATTATAGAAAAATGGCTGGTTATTAACTTCTAAAACCTGCTTCTTATCAAACCCGGATGTTGCAACCTTCGATATTGGGTTGTTTCCTTGGTTGGTTGCCGCTTTAGATGGGAAACTGGAAGTTGCTCCCAGTCCCAGTACCCCAGTAAGTGCAAGTACTGATAACACAAGATCTTTCTTGAAATTCATTGCAATATCTCCTCGTAAAATAGTTTCCCCAAAATTGTGTATCCTTGTATTCACATGACCCTCATCATATCGTACTAATATATTAGAATACAAGTATTATAATTCCGTATGTAAGCGTTGTCAATGTGTATCAAAAAAATGGACCTCAGAAACATCTGAGATCCATTTACCCAAGTACGATGCTTTAAAATTCAGCCAACGTTACACTAGAGGTATGATTATTAGACGTAATCGTTAACTCGCGGCCATCCAATTTGACTTCTGGCACGACAATGTTGCCATCGGCATCCAGGCTCTCAAGCTCACGATCACCAAGGTACAGCGATACCAGAATGTACTTACCTGGCTCCAAGACGCCGGTTTGCAGCGGAATCTTAGTTTTGTTGAAATACAGGTTGGTATTTGGTTCTGGTGTTGATAACTCAGTTGTCAATTCCTTTGATAAGCCAACTAAACCGGTAATGCCAACTCTTGAATGATAGAAGACAGCGTTGTCCGCGCCAGTCTTCATTTCATATTCATCAGACGCCCCACTATCAGGCGCTGAGAAACTGCCCTCAGCCAAATGAAGGGGTCGACCAGTATTAACTTCATGAACTCTCACATGCCAAGGCATTGCCGGAATAACAAAGTTCTTGATTTCGACATCGTCATACGGCTGCCAATCTGAGTAGACATAGTTATCGTGGATTGCATAGTCGTCATACTTAAAGGCCGTTTGCCAGAAGTTCTCGGATTCGGCAACTGCCAGTGTATTATCATAAGCCCCCTGTTTGAGGAGAACTGAGCCCTTAGGCGTACTAAAGCCAAAGGTAGTTGAGTAGACGTACTTCTCATATTTTGCCTCGCCATGGGCATGCTCATGCGAGTGTTGCCCCGCCGTAAACGATTGAACTTCCAACCCATTTTGACTGTGGGCAATCAACATTCTCGGTTCCGGCTGCTTCTTTAACGGTTCAAACTTAAAGTCGTCACTTTCTTTTGTGGTCCAGAACGGATCATCATCTGGCAACGCATAGAAAATAAAGGTCTTTAAAGCCCAATAAGCGGATGCAGGGCCATTATAACCTTCCGCAAAGTTCATATTGGGATAGGCGTACCCAATCGGCATCAAGCCATCTGTCTGGAAAATATTCTGTTGGAACCACCAACGCAGGTTGTTCAACAGTAGGTGCTTAATGTCGCCCAGACTGTAGCCGTCAGGTAAATCAACGTGGGCATATGCATAAGCTGCCCAAAACGCGGCTTGAGCAAACCGATAGTCTAAACTCCGACCGTATGGAAGCGCAGCACCATCCGCAGCAAACCAGTTGGCATAGCTGGGAACAAACGCCTTCGCCCGCTGCTTTAACAACTGGCTTTGCTTGTCATCAGTGTCTGCCAAACCAACTGTTAAAATTGTGAAGAACTGGTAGGCAAACGGGATGTAGTTATCAATCTGGTTAACGTAACCATCATAGGACCAACCATGACCTAAATAGTGCTTATTGGTAATCGCATAGTCAGCATCAATTAACGCCGAGTTATCCATGTAGCCGGTATCGTCAATAAATTGGTTCACCATTGCTCTGAAAAACAACCAGTTGGTCTTGGGAATCACTTTGTGGTTAACCTGATCCATCCATTTGACGATTGTTTTTTGCTTAGGAACGGAAAGATTATCCCAGAAAGTTGCTTTGGTTTCGTATAGAAATGCCGTCAAGGCCCCCATTTCAACGAAGACTTGGTCATAATCGCTCAGATCACCACCCCAATAATCGGGTGAGTCGGGATCAGTTCCGGCAATAATGCCTTCTGTTACCAATTCGTACCAGTCAGGACGTTCGTAGATTCGTTTGGGATCACTGAAGAATGGGCCAAGTCCCCAAAGTAAACGCATAAAGCCTTCAACTTCAGTCTTATCTTGAAGGTAAACGGCACCACTGTCACTCATTCGAAAACGGCCTTTGCGTTTCTGCTGGGCCAAAACTTCCATTGCTGGGGCCAGGATATCGACCAAAGCCGCTTTAACATCCGCTTTGCTGCGCAACGGGTTATCCTTAATCTGCTCATTAAATAATTGACGTCTCAAATTTAAATTCACCTCATTAACTTGATTTTGAAAGCGCTTTTACAATACCTAGGATACTACTAATTTTACTAAAATACAATGTATCGTTAATTGAATTTACCAAAAATATAATATTTTTGGTAAATTAAAAAGAGCCACGCATAATTGCAATGACTCTTTTGGGTAATCTCATCCGTCTGTGATGGAGAAGCTACCAGCTAATCTTAAATTCAAAATCAATATCTTTCTCAGCCGGAATATGATACTTTGCTTCAACGTCTCGACCCCAGCTGTCAATACCACCAACACCTCTGACGGCTCCTAAAATCGAGACAACCGTCCGGCGTGTTAACGGCAGTTCTTCTTGGTGGGTGGCGTTTTCCAGCTCCTCTGCTGTGTATGGCAGACAGCTAAAAGCAAATGGCGCACCGGTTTTCTCAAATGTCAGACTAAACGGCGTCTCAGCATGGTCCGAATTATCCTTCGTCGAATTTCGAGTCACCGTTACCCAGTCAGTCTGCATGTGCACCCCACAGTCTTGTGGCACCATGTAGTTGGTGACAGGTAGCCCATCAACTTTATATTCGCCTGGAATCCCTCCGGCCATTCGATCGGGATAGGTTTCTCCCGAAAGACCGGCGTACTCATAACCAGTGGCTGCAGTCGGCATGACAAACCGCATCCCAAACACCGGCAAATCAGGCAGTTGATCATTTCCAGTATAGTGAGCGTGAATGGTGATTTCACCATTCGAAGACACCACATAACTGACATCCACAGTCGTGCTTGGAATTGTCAGTGTCTGATAGTGATAAATCACTTCAACCTGATCGGCAAATTCGTGATTGGAATAATTGTTATTCAGCGGTGCGCTTGGAAAATCAATCAGTTTGTTGTTAATCTTAATGTCGACCTTGTCGGCGTTGGCAAACATATCGGCGCCATACCATTGAACCGATTTCTTCGAGAAGCCATTGCCCCGGTCATTATCGGTGGTTGCCCGCCAAAAAGTCGGCTTTGGCTCGCGGTACAGCCATTCACGGCCGTTAACGACCATCGATTCCATTCCGCCTCTCGTATAGTTAAAGATGTAGTGGAACTGATCGCCACCAACGCCAATGCCGCCATCGCCATATATCACGTGTAATTGTTTAGATGTGTTGACCATAGTAATATTTCACCTCCTGCATTGCTGGCTTTTCCGTCCGATCGGCAAACATCAGGCCGTCACCGGAAAATTCATAGTCGGACATTCGATCATCAAAGTCGCCGCCATAACGAAGCACTTTTTTGCCGGTGATTTCGTCGTTAACTTGAATGGCCTGATCGATAAAGTCCCAAATAAAGCCGCCGGCGTACATTGGATACTGATCGATCAAATCAATGTATGACTTCATGCCACCCAGCGAATTACCCATGTCATGCATGTACTCACAAAGTAAAAATGGTTTCTTGGGTTCATGATCCAAGTAGTCTTTGATTTCATCCGGCGAAGCATACATCCGACTTTCGACATCAGAGATCACGTCTTCATATTTTCGGTTTTGGACGACACCTTCATAATGAACCAAACGAGTTGAATCCACGCTCTTGTAATAGTCTTGCATGGCTTGAATATCGTCGCCTGCGTATGACTCGTTTCCTAAAGACCAGAATAAAATACTGGCGTGGTTTTTGAGCATTTCATAATTGTTGCGGGCACGATCGACCACGGCTGCTTTCCACTGCGGAACCGAACCGGGAACGTTATACGAAGGCTCAACGGCTCCAAGCTTTTGCCAGGTTCCGTGAGACTCCAAATTATTTTCGGCCATCACGTAAATCCCATTCATATCGCATAAGTGATACCACAACGTGTGATCAGGGTAATGACAGGTTCGAACAGCATTAATGTTGTTCTTCTTAAAGGTCCGAATATCTTCCTTCATATCCTCAACTGAAACCACCCGACCAGAATCACAGTCCCACTCGTGGCGGTTAACGCCGTTAATAATCAAGCGTTTCCCGTTAAATAAAATAACTTTATCTTTAATTTCAATCTTTCTAAAGCCAAATTTGTAAGGGACAATTTCCAAAACATTGCCGTTTTGATCATCAATTTCAATTGTCAACTGATACAGGTATGGATCGTGGTTGTCCCAAAGATGAATATTTTTAAATGAAATATCCTTGAGTGAAATCGACTTTTCAACGGGTTGGGTTTCAGTATAAAGTTTCTTGCCACCTTGATCTGTCACTTGAACTTTTGCGATCGCACCAGACTTATTAACCGTCATTTTGGTCTCAACATTGAGCGTTCCGTCATGGAAGTCATCCGAAACAGTCGGCTTAATTGATAAGTCCTCGATGTGTGCTTCAGGCTGCGCAATCAGCGAAACATCCCTAAAAATGCCAAAGAATCGAAACATGTCCTGATCTTCGATAAACGCAGCCGTACTCAACTTAAAGACTTCGACAGCCAAGATATTTTCACCGTCTTGAAGATATGGCGTTAAATCAAATTCCGATGGGGTAAAACTGTCTTCGGCATAACCCAGAAAATGTCCGTTTAACCAGACATACATCGCCTTTTCAACGCCATCAAAGTGAACCCGGACCTTCTTATCTTTGAACGCTGGGTTCAACATAAATTTCTTGAGGTATTGGCCAACCGGATTATCAACTGCTTGACTGAATTGACCTTCCTGTTTGTCATTTTGATTCAGTGCGTAAGCGGGGCGGCGGTAGACTTTGCCCTCCCAAGGATACATCGTATTGATATAGTGAAACTTGTCGTAGCCGGCAAATTCAATGTGTTCCGGTACTTTAATGTGATCAAAATCGTGACTGTCAAAGTCAGCTTTGTAAAAGTCCGGAATCCGATGCATTGGATCCTTTGCGAACGCAAACAGCCACTGACCATTCAAATTTTGCACGTAGCTGCTGGCATCATTTCTAACCTCATCGTCTGATTGGTAAAAATGATGGTCACTGTGCGCTGGAATCATTCCAACCCGAAATGTTTCCGGATCGTCTAACCATTTAATGTCTGGTTCCATGAATTTCTCACACTCCTATTCTTCAATCTAAACACTAATTATAATGTAAGCGCTTTATTATATTTTGTCAATAAACCTTTTAAACTTTCAATTAAACATTTAGTTGGTTTTACTAAATTTGCCCATAAAAAATCAGGCCCCAAACACGGGACCTGATTGTAGTAACGTCTTAGTTATTTTTCTTAGCCTTCTTAAGTAAAACTACCCAGCCGAAAAATATTCTAAGGTCGAAAAGCAAGCTGGTCAATTCTAAATTTTCGTTATCTAAATTTGAATTTAAGCGTTCTTTCCATAATGAAATGAACAACTTAATTAGCGGTAATTACTTAACCCGCTTAATCATGGCGATCGAAACACCACCAATGAATTCCATTGCGATCGCGAAAACAAAGATTGCACCGTACCCAAAGGCTTCGACAATAGCAGATGCAACCATGGCACCTAACATCTGGCCAAGCGTATTGGCCAAGTTAATGAGTCCTAGGTCTTTCCCGGCAGTATCCGATGATGGCAAAACGTCCATATTCAGCGCGCCATCAACTGAGTTATATAATCCATTACCAAATGCTGCGATAACGGCATAAGCAAACATTGCCCATGGTTCCCGGACGAACAGTGGGAATAATGCTGCGGCCCCTAAAGCAAAGGTTGCAATTACAACTGGGGCTTTAACACGGCCGAGTTTATCAGCAAGCGGGCCACCAACCAATGCAAAGAAAACACCAATGAACAACATGATCGAACTGAAGATTGAAATTGAGCCACCGGCTTGTTTCGTGTTTTGCCCAATATAATCAGTGAATAAAAATAGCAGAAACGTCGTTACGATGGTTGATCCAACAACCATGAAAAACTTGCCAAAAAGTGCTAAATAAAAGTCACGAGCATCGTGCGTTGGGAAAAAGAAATATTTCTTCAAACTGTCCTTGTCGAACTTAACTTTGGGTTCGTCCAAGTTTCCCTTTTCTTGAATCAGTAACTCGTGGATAATGGCCAAGATAACCGTGCATCCAGCCATAAAATAAATACCGAACTTAACGTTGCCAAGAAATTGAGCAGCTAAGAGTGCGAACCCCTGCTGGGCGATGGTAAAACCAACCCCGTAGAAAGTCGAAACGGTCCCTCGCCATTTTGGCGCAACCCGATCGGAAATTTGCGGATAAATCGCGGCAGCAATTGCATTTTCAGCTGCGGCGGCGACAATCCAAATGGCAATGATCGCAACAATCGACTTCATGTTAGCGATGACAACCAAAGAAATAGCAATTGCAATGGTTCCTAACACAATGTAGGGCTTCCGTTTACCAAACCGAGTCCGGGTGACATCTGATAATGCCCCGAAAAGTAAATTAGTAACCGCACCAACGATAGAAGCAACTGTCGCAAGAATTCCGACGGCCCAAACCTTATGTGCCGGATCCAACTGTGCAAACAATTGTGGAATTAAAACACTTCGGGTCGATCCAATTGGACCATACCAGCAAAGTGGCGCTAAAAACATTGCGGATGAAATCATCCAGGGTAACTTCGGCTGTTCTTCATCCTTAATCTTAGCGTTAGTTACAACGCCAACTGATGTCTTAACTGCGTCTTTTTCTAAATCATCTTTTTTAGCCATGACATTCTCTCCCAAAATCAAAATTTTGTCTTAAACGTTTTTGAAATGTTCCTTACCACTTTGATTTTCTGTGCCCCACCTCCAGAATTCAAAACTCCAATGTAAAAGTGCTTACCCAACTTCGAACGGATAATAAACCGCTTACATTTGTCACCAAAATATGAAAGCATTCGAGGACGATTCGCTAAACCAACAAAATGTGATTTTCGTAATAAATAGCTGTTCTCTCAATGTTACCATGAATAATCACCACTCTTTTTGACCGTCAACACTTGAATACTTGTATATCAATGACTTTATAATAGCTCTCCAAGAAAACGCTGTCAATGAGTTTTTCTACTTTTTACTAAAATCTTTAAGGGGAATCGACTTAACTTGCAATTGTTGTTGTGATAGTCGGTGCATATACGGGCAACTCGAAAAATCAGGGAAGATAATGCAACATTTTTATCGGCATAATCTGGTATATCAGCAAGGAAAATAACGTTTATCTCTAATCACTCCGTATTTTTTTAGTAAATTAAAAGAACGATCACAAAGTTCTACTCTGCAATCGTCCTATTCAATCAATTCATTTATTATTTTAAATACATCCTGTGGAGATCAGCTTGCTGTTCGCGGGTTATATCAAGCCCATGCGTAATATATCCGGTCACTGAACCAAATCTTTTGTTCATCTCGTCAAAAGCCGATTTGAGATACGACAAATCAACACCACTATCTACCTTTGCGTGTTCAACCTCAGCATTGGATGCGCCATTCTCTTTCAAGTTGGTGATCCGCTGTTCAGTTTGGGCAGCCAAAAAATCATTTGAAGCCACGTAATCCGCAAAAATTGTCTTCGTATCAACACCCAAAACATACAGGATTAGTGCAGCGGCCACGCCGGTCCGATCTTTGCCGGAGGTACAATGCCACAAAACCGACTGCCCATATGGCTTGTTCAATAAAGTCATAAATAAGTCGTGGTAAACTTTTTGCGCTTGTCGAGACGTGACATAACTTCGGTAATGCTCGCGGTTATTTGCCATTGTAATGTGGTAATGATAAGTCTCATAGGTATCGACTGATTCATTTAGATATTCAACGCCCGGCAGCATGATATCCGGTCGCTCCGCAACTTCTTCCGGTCGCCGCAAATCAAAATCGATGCCAACGTGATAGGTATTAATTAATTGCTTCACATCTGATTGGGTCAACTGATTTAACCTAGCTGATCGTAGCAGCAAGTGGTCCTTGATAACCAAGCCGTCAGTAGTCTGATAGCCACCCATATCACGGACGTTGAAGGCACCTTGAAGATGAATTTCATGCTCCTTAACGGGCTTTAATGTCCTTAAAGCGGGTTGGCTGACGGAAAACGATTTTGCAGCTGTGTCAGCGGTCGGAACTGCCCCCTCAGAAATCGCTGAGGCAATCAAAGAATCGTGATTCTCTTTCATGTGAAACCCTCCTAACTTTCTCAATCTCGCACATTCCAATGTAACACTTTTAGTATAGAAGGGTAATATTTTTGCCTGGTATCGATTGTGTAAATGAAATGTAAAAAATTTTTTTGGGGGGGATTTGATTTACATCCGTCTTCTCATCTTGAGCATCACCAGCATTGCAATAATCAAAACAGCTGAAATCCCCACCGTAATCATCCAAGCACCCTGCATGGTGGCGAGCGGCAATTTGACATTCATCCCGTAAAAGCCCGTTATAATCGTTGGCACCGCCATTGTCAGCGACCAGATTGTCAAAAACTTCATCGTGTCGTTTAGATTATTATTCGCAATACTATTAAAGGTATGATCAATGCGATCGACCACTTGGGTTTCAATTTCAAACATCCGTTGAACCTGCTCACCTTCAATTTGAACATCTTCGAATAAATCCAGCTTATCTTGATTAGCACCGGCACCGAAATGGGTCTTAGGTAAACGGTTAAGCTCGCTCAGGTTGGTTTGCACCGCGCTTGATAAGAAGGTCAAAGTCTGCTGCAAATGGGACAGGGACACCAAATCAGTATTTTTTGTCTTGCGATTAAGCATTTTATCCAAATAATTGCGTTTCTTGGTAATCGCCCGAGAAATCGGGATAAAGCTGTCAACCACGGCAAACAACGTTTCCAAGATGAACGCATCCACAGTTTGCACCTCCGGATTATCCTTGGCAGAATAAAGGGCCGTATTGACTTCCGGAATGTGACTCTGGTTAAACGTAAATAAAACGCCCTTATGAAGCAGCATACCAAACGGTTGCGTGATATATCTCAACGCCGCGCGATCCAAGGCATATGGTGCCAGAAAAATAAATAACTGATCGTCTTCGTTGAGATCATAAACATAATTGGTACTTTCATCTTTATCGGTAACGTACTCAATAATATCTTCGTCAATGCCGTACTCATCTTCAAGCTTGACTCGCTCGTCACTTGTTAACTTGATGGTCTCAATCCATTTGGTACCGTTAATCATCTTTTCAGGTTTGATCATTGGGTAATCCCCCTGTTAGTTATTATTTCTATTTTAAAACAAATTAAAAAAAGCCGCAGACATTTTTCAATGCCCACGACTTCTTGTTAAAAATCATTTTAAAAGAATCCCATTGTTTGTAAGATCAAGTAAACGTTCAACACCACAAGGACAGTGGTTGCAACCCAAGCAGCGTACTTAACCCACGGCTTATTAACGAATTCGCCCATCAGTTCCTTGTTGCTGGTAAAGAGCACCAGCGGAATAATCGCAAATGGTAATGCAATGCTCAAGAATACTTGAGAAGCAGTCAACAAGTTTTCAATCTTCGCTTCATTACCATGATAGTAAATGGCGAAAATCAACACAGGCGTTACGGACAACAACCGAGTGATCAATCGCTGTGCCCAAAGCGGCATTCTTAAATGAATGAAGCCTTCCATAATGATCTGGCCTGAAAGTGTCCCGGTAATCGTTGAGCTTTGACCTGATGATAACAAGGCAACTGCGAACAGCATGCTCAAGATTGGGCTGGCAATCGCACCAACAACGTGGGAATTTTGCAACGCGTTAAACAAGTCCACAAATCGGCCAACTGAACTATTCGTGCCAAAGAATAAGGCGGCACCAAGTACCAGTAATAAGCTGTTAACGATGAACGCAAGTGATAATTGGATGTTCGAATCGATGGTTGAGAACTTGATTGCTTTAGCAACGTTCTTACGATTCTTTCGATCCACCCGTCTTGTTTGAGAAATTGAAGATCCCAGGAACAAATCATGGGGCATAACAGTCGCACCAACAATCCCCAGTGCCAAATAAAGCATAGACTTATTAGTGACAATCGAAGTCGATGGAATGTATCCTGCAAATAGCTCAGGCATATTGGGACCAGATAGAAATACTTCATATGAGAAGACCATCAAAATGACGGCGACCAAGGTTGCAACAATTGCCTCGATTTTTCGAAATCCGAGTCTCATTAATAAGAGAAGGATCAAGACATCGGCACTGGTAATCAAAATCCCAATCACCAGTGGAATCTTGAATAGCAACTCCAAGGCAATCCCTGAACCAATAATTTCGGCAACGTCCGTCGCCATAATCGCTAATTCTGTAATAATCCACAGGGCAAATCCGACTCGCTTGGAGGTCCGTTCACGGGTTAATTGGGCTAAATCTTTTCCAGTCACGATACCAAGTTTAGCTGCCATGGACTGCAACAACATCGCAATCAAACTTGAGATCAGGACTACGGATAATAAACTGTACTTGAACTGAGCACCACCAGCAATTGATGTGATCCAATTTCCTGGATCCATATACCCCACGGCAATGAGAATTCCCGGTCCGGTATAAGTCATCAAAGTCCGCCAGAAACCGGCATCTTCCGGAACAATGATACTGCCGTTGACCTCATCCAGGCTCTTGCTGTTTCCTTCTTCTTCTGTACTGCTGAAAAACTTCTTCTTAGGTTCTTTCGTAATTTCCACACTCTCTCGCATGTCGTTAGCCCTCTTTCATTGGTTTGAATTCGGGCAATTGTTTGAGTAGTTACTCACTCAATCACCAATTCATATTATACACACACTTTTTGTTAGGTCAACCAAAAAATATCAATCTTTTAAAGAAGCCGTTTTCAAAGTGTTTATGACATTTTTATCATGGAAAATTAATTAAGACTTTTAATTCAGCGGATTGAGTGTATACTTAATTTGAAATTTAAATCACACGAGTGACCATAAGGAGTCAATCCAATGTTGAAAGGTACCGAATTAAAGCTGTTTGCCGACACCCATGCCTTGGATGGCATGACTGACAAACAGGTCAAAATTTTGCTGGCTGCAATCGACGTTTTTGCCGCAAAAGGTTACGCCAACGCAAGTACAAAAGAGATTGCAACCGAAGCCGGCGTTGCTGAAGGAAATATCTTTAGTAAGTTCAAAAGCAAGCGTGGTCTTTTAAACACCATTATTCAGCCAGTAACTAAGGCGATTTTTCCTGCCGTCTTGACCGACTTCAAAGAACATCAACCACTGAACCCCAAGTTTATGACACTGCATTCATTTATTGAGGCATTGGTGACCGATCGTGTTCAATTCGTGCGGGATAATGCCGCTGTCTTAAAGATTTTTGTGTCCGAAGTTCTATATAGCAATGAGGTCCGCGTAGAATTGGTCAAACAATTTCCCGAATCATACTGGCACAATATCAATCAGACCTTGACGCAGTTAAAAGAAAACCACTTGATGATCAATTGGCCGAATACCGAGATTTTAAAATTGATGTGGGCAGTCGTCGGTGGAATGGTTGTCGGTTACTTACTATTTGATCAAACATTGGCATCCCAAGAAATCACCCATATTATTACTGCCCTAACAAAAGCTTTAGCAAGATGAGTTGTGTAAGTAGAAGCTAGAACGAAAGACGTCGTAAGTAAACATTATGGAATAAGGCCGAATCAAAAGCTGACACTTTTGCTCCGACCTTTTTTAATTTATTTCAAAAGAAAAAATGAGATAGTTATAAAAGTTGTCTTCATTAATCATTGCGAGCGGTTCCATTGTTGTTATGGTTGGACTGAAAAATTCTTGATGAAGATAAATGGACTTTCGGATTAAAACACGAACATTAGAAGTAAAAAATCTTAATTATTTACATATTGATTATTGAGAAGTGAGTGTTTATAATAAGTTCTGACTAGCGATACGAATTATCATATTTTATTTTTAAATATAGTTCGTGTTTCGCTTATTTAAAAACTTTTTCATCAAAAGGAGAGCAATAATGAAACGTAACCAAAACGGTTTGCTATATGGTCCAGAAGATAAAGTCCCTGTCTTTCAATCAGGTTTACTCGGACTTCAGCACGTCTTAGCCATGGATGTCTATGTGCCGCCCATTATTATTGCAGGCTTGCTGTCAATGAGCCTGGCACAAAAGACCGGCTTTCTTCAAGCCGCGTTTCTCGCTTGTGGAATCGGAACCATCTTACAGACCAAGTACTTCATGAAGCTGCCTGTATCGCAGGGACCATCATTTGTTCCCATTGGGGCTGTTGCTGGTGTTTACCTTGCCAACGGCGCCTCGCATGGCGGCATGGCAACTGTTTTGGGTTCACTGATTGTTGGCGCCATTCTGCTGATTCTTCTGGGCTTATCAGGAATCTACCAAAAAATTATCAATACACTGGTACCAGCCATCGTTGGTGGGACAATCATCACTTGCGTTGGATTGTCACTGCTTCCTTCAGCTTTGAACGATAATATCTTCAAAGCTGCTGGTAATATTAACCAAAATATTGAAATTGCGGCCATCACAGCTTTTGCGATGCTGGTTGCAATTACCATCGGGCTGCGGGTTCCTCAACTTCAACGGTTGTTCAAGGTCAGTTCAATTATTATTGCATTAGTTGTTGGGACAATTGCCGCATCTATGATGGGCCAGTTTGACTGGTCGGTTGTAAACGATGCATCTTGGATCAGCCTTCCCCAATTCACTTCTTTACATTACGGCATTCATTTTTCATTGCCTGCTATTTTAACGTTTATCGTCATTTACATGGTGCTAACGACTGAGACAACCGGTACTTGGTTTGCCATGAGCGCCGTGGTCGATGAAAAAATCAGTAAGAAACAGTGGAACCGCGGAATTATCGGTGAAGGCCTGAGCTGTCTGTTTGCTGCCCTTCTGGGAACCACACCAATGACCGGTTACTCCACTAACGCTGGCGTTGTGTCGATTACCGGAGTGGCCAGCCGGCGGGTCTTCGTCTCAGCTGGACTCTGGTTTATCGTTCTTGGCTTCTGCGGAAAATTATCGGCATTTCTTTCGGCTGTTCCCGCAGCGGTTATCGGTGGTATCTTCTCAATCATCTGTGTCATCATTATGTTAAACGGCTTAAATGTTATCAGAAACTTGGCAACCGATGAAAGTACCATCTATGTATTAGGGATTCCAATCGTCTTGACCATGGCTGTCATTCTTTTGCCAGCTAAGGTTGTTAGTGAGACTCCTCAAATCATTCAGTATCTGTTGGGTTCCCCTATTACGATTGCAGCATTAAGCGCCATTATCATTAACCTTGTGATGGGCAACAAGGCAACTTCCGAGGATCGAGTTGAAGACCCAAAAGTCGATAGCATCACAAAAGGCCCGGTTGTTGAAACCAAATAATAGTGTAAAATAAAAGGCCATCCGAATTTTTCTCGGATGACCTTTTTACGATCTTATTTTTTCGTTAATTTGTTATAAACTTCATCGGCAACCAAGTCGTTTGTCCACATCCAGATCACGTGGCCCAACGCCTCTGAAACATGTTCTTCTGCTGGTTGATTCTTGGCAGAAGGGACCGTTCCCATTGCAGGCATGATGCCCAAATGAAAGGCGCCCCAAACACCGAGACCAAACAGCGTACCATCCGCCAACTTAATGACCGGCACATAGTGACCTGCCAAGCTGTAAAACATCGCAAACGACGTCGAGAAGCCAAAATGGATGATATAGCTGACCCACGGCAACTGTTCTCCGGAGTATGTGTAGGTGGCGTGAGTCACATTGGCAGGAATACCCGCTTGTTCGAGTAACCGCTGAGGTGGATTGGTTTTATTGCGCTCAGGTGTCCGTGGTGGCAGCACATTTTCCCAGCCCAACTTGACTAAGCCTGAAATAACCCCTGCGACGCCCCCGGCAATCAAGGCGGCTTTCCAATTAACTGATTTGCTCATATTGATGATCCCCTTTCGGCACTATCGTTGATTCCATTATAATCCAACAACCGCCAGTTCACGTATAAAAAGAAATTCGATGCATCCATTTGCAATTTTCGAACTTACCTGTTAAAGTATAGATAATGTATTTAGCTTCGAAACAAGGTCCATCGTTCTAATAAGAATGACTCCTTACTTTTCAAGTTTCAAATGCAAAATTTATCGCGCTAAGCGCAACGGAGGTTTCATTCTTATGGAACAAGGTACTGTTAAATGGTTTAATGGAGACAAAGGTTACGGTTTTATCACTTTAGAAGACGGCAAGGACGTATTTGTTCACTTCTCAGCTATTAATGCTGACGGTTACAAGACCCTTGAAGAGGGCCAACATGTTACCCTTGACGTTGAAGACAGCGATCGTGGCCCACAAGCTGCTAACGTTTCAGTTGTTACCGACTAATTAAATCAAAAAATAAATAAGGACTCCTGTGAGGGTCTTTTATTTTTGGATAAAAAGTGCGTCCCAACGAATAGCTGGGACGCACTTTTTAGTTTATCGTTAACAGCTTTTTGTCAAAGTCTCCCAGGAAACTGTCCTTAAACTGCTGCTTATCCTTCAAATACTTTTTCCCGAACTCATCCAGCAACCCGTGAAACTCCTGGGCATCCTGATACGTGAACGATTCCGGCAGGATAATGCGTTTCTGCAGCTTGGAATACGTCTTCAGGCCTCTAAATCCCATATATGTAAATAACGTCCGGGTATACTTGTCCGCGATAAACGCCGGCCGATCAAAAACATACACCAGAAGTGAATCGGCCGTTTCTTCGCCAACCCCTGGCAGCGCCAACATCGTTTTTCTCAGACCATTTCCGTACTCGGCACTCATTTTGTCAAAATCGCAGTCAAATTGGTCGAACCAAGCTAAAACCGCCCGTAAACTACGACTCTTGTTGACATAAAAGCCGCTGGGGCGAATCAACGACTGCAACCGTTCAACTGATAGCTTTAGAATCTGTTTAATATCTAAATCAGTCTCATCCCTCAAATTAGTCAGTGCCATATCGACATTGTTCCAATTGGTATTTTGAACCAGAATTGCCCCAATCACAATTTCCATCTTGGAATCGGCGGGCCACCAATATTGCGGCCCCATTTGGCGGTACATTTCTTGATAGAGTGGAATCGGATTAATCATGTACCGGACCTCCTTTTTACGTACTCTTTTATTATACCAATGGCTTACTAATAGCCAAGGAATTGTGTCCGCATCACCTCCCCCTGCCTGGTAGCGCTACCATTTCCGATACAGTATACTAAAGTTATTATTATTTATAGGAGGATTTTATGACTGAACAGGAAAAAATGCTGGCCGGAAAAATTTATGACCCAACCGATCCATTACTGGCGGCACAACAACACAAAGCTCACCGGTTATCTAAACTATATAATGATACATTTGATGAAGATACCGATAAACAGGCCAAAATCATTGCTGAAATGCTTCCTAAGGCAGCCAAAGACATTTACCTTCAAGGACCTGTATTCTTTGATTACGGCATTTACACGACGATTGGTGACCATTTCTATGGCAATGCCAACCTGTCTGTCCTAGACGACTGTCCGGTCACGATTGGCAATAACGTGATGTTTGGCCCCAACGTGACGCTGGCAACGCCGATGCATCCTTTGAGATACCAAGATCGAAACATCAAAAGGCGGCCAAATGGTGACGAATACGACGATGAGTATGCCAAGCCCATCAATATCGGCAACAACTGCTGGATCGCCAGCAACGTCGTCGTCATCGGCGGCGTTACGATTGGCGATGGTTGTGTGATTGGTGCAGGCAGCGTGGTCACTCGAGACATCCCTGCCAACTCTTTGGCGGTCGGGAACCCTTGTCGCGTTGTTCGGCCAATAACGGATGCCGACGATATTCATTTGAAAACAGAGTTGTTTTAATTATCAAAAAGTAGGACAAACAGTATTTTATTTACAGAATTTAAGCCCAGCAATCATTTCTTCGTTATAGAATGATTGCTGGGCTTAAATTTTGGAGTTAGCCGATTGTTGCATGTATGAGGTAAATAATATAAAACAGCCAGACAAACTCCAACCACATTTTTTATTTCTATTTATTTGCTTGTTTTTTCAACTTGTGCGACTGATAAGTCAAGAACGCCCAAGCAACCAAGCCGAAGAAGATTGGTCCGATAATCGTCCAGAAGGCGTTGACGTAATCGTGCTGAAGAATTGGTTCGATCGCCGTAAAGCCAATACCGCCAATTAGCACAATCAAGACAATGATTGAAATCGTATCAGTCATCCATTGTTTGGTATAAATTTCAAAGGGGCGCTCCAATCCCTTCTTGCGTTTGAAGAATGGGAAGGCTGCCACCAAGAAAATGTATGGGAATGAAGTGGAAATATTTCCCATGTTGGTCAAAATGACATAGAACTGTTTGGCACTTGAACCACCAAAAGTCACAAAGAAAATCAGGACCGCCACGATAACGGCTTGCGTCCACATCGCGAATCCCGGCATTCCCTTTTTATTCAATTTGGTCATCTTTTCCGGCCAGAATTTAGGGTTCGAACCCATGATAAATGACTTGAGGGGTGAATAAATCAAAACAAAGAATGACCCCATGTAAGCCATAAACATACTTAAACCGGCAAACCGGGCAAAACTAGTCCCCAAAATCGTGCTGGTGGCCGCAGACAGGTGCAGGCTCTGGCCTAAAACAACGCCTAAATTGGCCATCAATACATAGGTAATATTCCCCAGGTTAACGTGACCATTGCCAAGAACCGAGTGCCAATTAGCCGTAATTCCCCAAAGAAAGATTGACAGCGAGTACATCACAGTGATGACCAGCGTTGAAATAATCAATCCTCTTGGAAATGTCTTCTCGGGCTGCTCCATGTTATCAGTCACACCACCAAGGGTTTCAGTTCCAGCGTATGCGAACACAGCGTAAACCATGAACGAAACAAGTGCAATTGGCGACTGAAAATCAGGATTGGGTGACTGAATGAAGCTATGCATCCCAGTTACGGGCTGTGCCAAATGACCTCCGTTTAAAATGAGAATTGTGATACTGGCGATCGCAAAGATAACCGTCAGTAAGGAGACAAAAATCCCACCAACTGAAGAAATCTTCGAAATTGAATCCATTCCGCGAACTGCAAACCAGGTAACCGTGATGATCCAAAAAATCGCTAATAACCCAATTGTCTTGGTTGAACTCAGCCCAAAGAAGCTCCAGGTCTGAGTCGTATCATGACCAAACAGGGTTGTCGCAAACGGAATCCAAACTTTGGAGGCCGTCGACATCATCCAGATAATCCATGATGACAGCCAGATAAACGTCCCAATAAAGGCCCACTCTTCGCCAATTGAACCGGCCAGCCAGGAATAAATCCCCCCATGGGCATCTTTGAAAGTTGAACCATATTCCGCAAACATCATTGCAGTTGGTAATAAGAATAAAATAGCAGCTAACACGTACCAAATAATACTGGCGTAACCCATTTGCTCATAGGCAACAGTGGTATTTGCAAAACCATAAATCGTGGTAAAAATCATTAAGATCAAACCCACTAAGGTGATTTTTTTCTTCGACATAATATAGATTCCCCAATTTTAGTATTTTAAAAATATGTAACGCTTTCACTTGCTCAAAAACAAACTAAAGAATAGCATTCAAATATTAAAATTGACCAACAATAATCACTGCCTATGTTAGATCTCCATTAAAATTAGTTCTAATTTGCCTTCTTGAAAAACTAAAGCTGACAAATGCTTCGCCACCCATAATAAAAACCCAATTGCCAGAAACAACTGGTAATTGGGCTTTCTTTGAATGATTCAATTTAGTTCAATTTAGTCTTGCTCAAAACATTCAACTTGTCATCAAAGTCATAGACAACTGGTTCGCCAGTCGCCATTTCAAGGTTGATAATGTCTTCGTCAGAAATGTTTTCGATATACTTGGAAAGGGCACGCAATGAATTACCATGAGCGGCGATAACCACGTTCTTGCCGTCAAGCAACTTAGGTGCAATTTGATCTTCCCAGAATGGCATAACTCGTTCGAGAGTCACTTTAAGGTTTTCACCACCAGGGATGATGTGTGGATCAAGGTTGGCATAACGACGGTCGTGAGCAGCAGAACCTTCGTCATCAGCCTTCAAAAGTGGTGGCAAAACATCGTATGAACGACGCCAGATATGAACCTGTTCGTCACCGTACTTTTCAGCGGCTTTCTTCTTGTTGTGGCCTTGCAAAGCGCCATAATGACGTTCGTTCAAACGCCATGATTTGATTTCTGGAATCCAAAGTTGGTCTGAGTATTCCAAAGCATAATGCAGAGTCTTGATTGCACGAGTCAATACAGAAGTGAACGCAAAGTCGAATTCGATGCCGGCTTGTTTGATCAGCTTACCAGCGTTGATGGCTTGCTTAACGCCTTCTTCGCTCAAATCAACATCAACCCAACCAGTAAATTGGTTAGATAAATTCCATTCACTTTGACCATGACGAATTAAAACAAGTTTTGCCAATATAATTACCTCTTTCTTTATCTCTATCAGATTGATTTTACACCAAACGGAAAAATTTTTCAGCCTAATTGTGAAACTTTTATAAAGTGAATCCGTTTTCTATGGTTCGCCCTGCTTGTCGGGAAGCTTACCAGACGTGCTGTCATGCTTCTTGACCCCCAAAATGTCAAGGAAGAATGTAAAGATCGGCACCCCACAGATCAGGCCCCAAATGCCAAAGAAATGTTCGCCGATCAGCAACACCACAAAGGTGTAAAAAATCGGTAGATTGGTCTTTGACGCCATAAAGTTGGGGTTGAGCACATAAGCCTCAAAGGCATGAACAATGATAATCGTGATTAACAAATAAAAGACATCGTTGAAGCCACCCACTGAGTAGCCAATCAGTGACAGTGGAATGAACGAGATAATCACACCGGCGACTGGAATCAAGCTCAAAATGAACACCAACAGTGCCAATGCCGCAAGTTGTGGCAGATGCATGAACGCCATCACGATCGTTGTTAAAACAGTGTTGCAGATTGCGATGAAGAATTGAGCTTCAATAACCACCCCGAAGGTTGCGACAAACTTTTTACCAAAGAAGTAAAGGTCTTGGAAGAACCAGCCAAAATCACTTTCTAAAAATAATCTTGAAAATCGTGTCATCGTTCGTTGCTCAATCGAGAAGAAAAAGCTCAAGATCATCGATAAGAAAAGGGTGATCCCCATGGTCCCAACTCCGGTGACGTATCTCCAAACCAATGACACCCCATTTTTCATTTGGGCCATAATATTGCTTTGCTTGATGAACTCGTTGACCCATGCCAAGGTTGTGTCATCAGGCAAATTTTTTGGGTTTGAATAGAAATTGATAATGTCTGTCGTCGTTCGAATCGTTTGTTCGGCAACTTTTGGAATGTACTTGGTAATCGCAAAATACAGGCCTAGGATGACCAACGCATAAAGAACCGTCACAATCACGCCGGCGGGAATTTTAATATGCCGACGAATCGCATTGGTCAATTTGACGACCAACAAACAGAAAATAAACGTTAATAAGACCGTGCTGATCATACTGCGCATCACGTAAATCACAAAAATAATCACCATCAGGACTGTGAATCTTCTTAGTGCAACGTTATTGATGAATCTCGTCCAAAGTGACAAATACCCAACCCCCTTGTTTGGTGCTTAATTAATTTAATTTTACACTTCGAAAGCGTTTCCCCACAAGCATTATTACCTTTGATAATAAAATCTCAGAGGTTGCTCGCCCCTGAGACTTGTGTAATCGTATTAATACCGTGATTTGACATATTGACCAATTGTTTCGCCTTTTTGATGTGCGCCCTTGATGATATTGCGAACATCTTGGTCACTCATGGCATTGGAGTCAACGCCGGCAGCGCTAATCTGTTGTCTAGCCGAATTGATTTGTGCCTGGGTGATCGGCTTGCCGTTCAAATCCTTTTGTTTTTGCGTTACTGTATATTCATTTGAGCCCTTATAAGCCGCCGCAGCTTTCTTCTCTGCCGAGGTCAGACTGGCACTCTTATTGGATGACACATTTGGATTATTGCTGGTGTTGCTGTCAGAATTTGACGAATCAAAATCATTCGAACTGCTGGATGAATTACCACTAATCGCATCGTTATTCTTATTCCGCAGATCTTCTGCCTTCTTCAAAATGTCAGCGTAGTATTTCTGATGAATTGATTTGTCAGAGAAAATCTTATCCAAAGTACTGTTAGATTCTGTGTACTTGCCCTCACCCGTTTGATCGAGCGCCTGGTCGTATATCTTGGTGTAATTGCCAAGGTTCTTTTGAATCCCCTTAATCTTGGTGATTTGCTGTTTGGCGCGATCGGCCAGCAGCTCACTGCCCTTTTTGACGTCAACAACTGATTGATATTCACCCTTCGCCTGGCCAAATTTACGCGAGTTAAACAGATCGTTGGCCGCAATAAATGATTGTGTTTGGTTCAACACTTTATTTGCCTGTTCATCATTTGGTTTACGTTTCAAGGCATTGGTAAACGATGTTTCGGCAGCTGTATAATTTTTATTCGAAATTTGAAGGCGGCCTCGCTTCATAGCCTGAGCGTAAATGTTCTCGTTTTGGCTATGACGGGCGTACGCGTAACCACCAACCGATGCACCGATCACAATGGCGATTACAATCCAGATCCATTTTTTCAAATTGAAGCCCTCCTAATAAAATTTGTTCGCTTTTATTATAACATTTTTCCATAAACGGCATTTCTGAACGCAATCAAATGCAGATAACTTGGAAAGATGACGGTTAACATTTATTATAGCAAATGATGGATACAGACTTTAGACCAAATTTTTGTTATCCTAAAGCTAAGAATTTAACTTTGAGAGGAGCTTACAAATGGCGGACAGTTCAGAAGAGTATATCAAGCAGCACATGTTCGGCAACCCACAGATTAAGCCGGACGAAAAACGCGCATTCCTGGGAAACTTCAGGGAACGGGTTGCGCTGGCCCTGACGATTGGCCAAATTCAACGACCGGACGTGGGCGAACTGGTAGGGAAGATTTTAAACGACTACCCGGAATATCGGTTGTATATCAACGGACGAATGGACCAGGAATTAATTGACCCGTTCATGGACATCGCCATTGAACACAATTACAAGTTCACGGTCCTGGTCCAAAATGGCATGAGGGTCGACCAACCGTTGAAGCCGGATGATTTCGGCTTGGTGGTGGCCAACCCACATGAGAAGATTAAGAGAAGGATTGTGTTTTAGAGAGTGCGGAGCAAACCGGGTAACTACTAGGCATTTCATGGCCGTCGGAGCATTAATTTGATAACTAGTTTTGACGCTGGGCTTGCGTCGAAGCTAGTTATCGGATTAAGCGGAGGAAGTTGGTTCGCGGAGCACATTTCGGCTAGGTAACAGAAAACACAGAACAAACATGGTATCAACCCAGAGTGCAACCAGACCCGGGTTGACCCAGGCCTTACATGTTGGGGTCAGGGTCGTCGGAGCACATTTCAACTCGGAAAGAAGAAACCACAAAACAAGCATCCTCATCAAACCAAAGTGCGACGAGACTCAGGCTTTACACGTTAGGGGGTCAGGTTCGCGCCAAGTAGGCTAGACCGCTGCACGTCATTTGCGGTCGTCGGAGCACATTTTTCAGCTAGATGAACCATTCGCCTCAACTATCCTACAAACCAACGCAAAAGAGCCAAGGCATTCAATTGCCTCGGCTCTTTTAAATTTTAAAAAATATGTAACGCAACTTTGACGGTTCTCTCAAACAACCAGCGCCAACAAGAATACCGCTATCAACCCCAGCACCACCGAAAGCGCCATTGAACGTGTCCAGTAGGCAATCGCGATGACAATCACTGCAGCGATCAATTCCGGTGCCCGGTTAACAATTGTCACCGTGTACACGGGTGAGATGAATAGGTCTTTAACGACCAGCGCAGTAAATAACGATATCGGCACATACCGCATCCATTCATTAAACCAGGCAGGAATTTTTCGGGTACGGAAAAACATAAGCGGAATTAAACGTGGTGCGAACGCCACGCAAAAACACCCTAAAATTAGCCAAACATGTTGTGTTGTGTTCCATTCCATAAAGATAGCTCCTAGTCATTCACGTCTTCTTCAGCATCTTCGGGTGACCCAGCCGGGTTCTTCATCGACTTTAGCCAGCCGCTCTTTGGATTGAACTTGCGAATGGTTGCCTCCACCGCAAACCCAATAAATGAGGCAGCCAGCGTTGATAGTACAAGCCCCAACGTTGATTTGGTAAGGACCATGAAAAAGGCGGCCAGAAATCCCGACAAAATACAGATGACGATAATCAATCCATTCTTTAACTGCACGACAATCATGTAGATAAATAACGCCGTTAAGGCAAAATGAACAATTGTCAGGTCAATATTAATCGCACTACCAATCAAACTCCCGATGATATTACTAATCGTCCAAAAGACCAGTGTCATGTGTTCAACGTGCAGCGCTTCTCGTGGCGTGAACTTTTTATCAGTCGAAAATTTCAAATAATTCAAAGCGTAGTTTTCATCGTTCATCGACGCCGCAAACAGCGCTGTGAAACCAAGCGACTCGCCATGCAGGTACTTCGAAAGACTGGATCCCAGCAATGCGTAACGAAGTTCTAGAAAAAACATCATCAAGATTACTGAAAGCATGGGCGCGTTGGTCGCAAGAAGTGATGCAATCAAAAATTGGGCACCCCCAGAAAAGACCATTATGGAAACCATAAGGGTGGTCCAAACGTTAAAGCCGGAAGCGTGTAGTAAAATACCACACGCCAGGCCAATCGGAATATAACTTAAATCGACAGGCAAAGAAGCATCTAGTATTCTTCGCCAGTATGGAAGCTTCGCCCTCGATTTTGCTACCGCTTTTCCCAAAAGGATTCCTCCATTTAAACCTTGTCACACATCCGGAAATGTGTGTAAAAATAATGTAAACACAATTAAGGTACAATTATATGGGATTTTCACAAATTAATAAACACCTATTGTCCAATTGGATCATTAAAAAAGTCGCAAGATCGCCCGCCATAAGAGAACGAACGGATTTGCTTTTTTTATCGACTTGTTAGCGACCATGACAATTTGAGCACCGGATTTTTCGATATATTGCAATCGGTTATTGCCAGCGCTTAGTTGAACCAACCCCACTTTAGTGCTTTTCTTAACTGGCGCCTGCACATCGGTCGGCTTTTTGACGTAATGACCATTAATTTGAGTTTGCGAAACCCCATTTTTGACCCAGACCCAATGCGTGGACTTGGTCACCGGCAAAACCGTCTCTTGTTTGCCGTCAGGGACCTTGGCCTTACCCACTCCCTTGATGGCTGTATTGGCCTTCAACTTAATGGGATGCTGCGTTGTGTAGACTGAGCGCATCAACTTTGCCGTCTGGATAAATCTGGCTGGATCAGAGGCACCCTTGTTGCGAGCGCCTAAAACAACTGTGATGATGCGATGTTTCCCACTTTGAGTGGCAGAGCCGACAAAGCACGCGCCAGCCTTATCAGAAGTACCGGTCTTTAGACCATCGACTTTGACGCCCTTGGCAATTGATTTGTCCGCCAACAGCTGATTGTGCCCTGTCATCTGAGTCCCATAAAACGTCCCCGACGATTGGTCCGTAATCTGCGTCACCCGCGGGAAATCCTGAAGCAGATGCTTGGCTAACAACGCGACATCACTTGCGGAGAGTAAGTTCTCAGCGTTCTTGCTGACGTTTTTAAGGGCCAGCTGGCCGGTGAGCTTGTTCGTCAACCCCGACGCATTATAAAAATGGCCATCCGTAATTCCGAGCTTCCTAGCCGTCCGGTTCATCATGGCAGCAAACTTTGTTGGCGTCCCGGCAACCTTTTGTCCCAATGCCAGCGCGGCCGCATTTGCGGATGCCACCAACGTTGCATTGACCAGCTGGCACACCGAATACGAGTGTCCCGATTTTAACGGAACATTGGTTAATTCGGCTGCCGTACTGAGCTTTGCCAATGCAGGTGTAATCTTGACCTTGTCGCTCCAAGCCAACTTCTTCTGGGCAATTTGCTGATGGACAATGTAGACCGTCATTAATTTTGAAATCGACGCAATGGCCATTGGCTTGTTGGCGTTTTTCTGATACAAAATCTGGCCGGAATCTGCGTCAATGGCAATTGCGGACTTCGCGTAAATCGTTGGTCGTTGACTGCGAGCTCCAGCATTGGTGGTTACTCCCAGAACGCAAAAAAAGCCCATTAAGGCTATTAATAATTGTAAACGTTGCTTCATAAAGGTCTCCTCTTATTGGGCAATGGCTTTTTGAATCGGATTTTTCAGCTGATCGCCGTGTTTAGCCGGCAAATGGATGGCGAATGTTGTAAGTCCCTGATCCGAGCTGACATTAATGTAGCCGCCATGCAGGTCAATGATACTTTGCGCAATCGCCAAACCAAGGCCAGAACCACCAGTATCCTTATTCCGAGAACTTTCAACACGGTAAAACCGCTCAAAAATCTGATTAAGAGATTTTTTCGGGATCTCCGGACCGTCATTGGCAACGTGAATCACAACTTCTCCCGGCTGCCCAGTCGCACAACTGAGGTAAATATGGTGGCCACCCTTGCCATATTTAATGGCATTTGAAATTAAGTTATTGAACACCCGGCCAAGCTTTTCCGCATCAGCTTCAATATACATCGGCTGATCAGTTTCCTGAGCCGAAATGGCCAAGCCACTTTTATCCGCTTCCAATTCAAAACTGGCCACAAGCTGTTCCATCATCTGATTAAGGTCAATCTTGCTGATCGACAATGGCGTGCCCGTTTGTTTAACTTTTGTATACTCAAACAAATTGTCAACCAGTGACTTCATTTGCTTGGCCTTGAGATAGGCGATATCCGCGTATTTCAGCAGGTCTTCTTGGCTATGGTACTGTTTATCACGAATCAGGCCAAGATAGCCCAAAATAGACGTCAGAGGTGTTCGCAGGTCGTGGCTGACGTTCGTAATCAACTCGTCCTTGGAGCTTTCAATCGCCCGCTCCTCGTCCATGGATTGAATAACACTGTCAACCAGCGCGTTGATGCTTTCTACAACTGATTGCGTATTGCCTTTCAATTTAAATGGAATTCGGTGATTCAAATGACCGTTGGCGATATAGTGCAGTTCACTGATGATATGTCTCAACTGCATTTGGTGATACCGCCTAATGAGCCGCCAGTAAACCACAGCGGCATCAAACAAGATCATCAACACGATAAAAATATTTTCCCAACTCCAAAGGTGAAGATGGTCAGGCCCGATGATAATTGAGCGCTTGATGATAAAAATGCCATCCCGCAATCCGGGGTTCGTTGAAATAGATTGGTTAATTAAAACAATGATTGAAAGGTTGAGCAGCAACAGTAAAATGACTGTCACAACCCCTTCCAAAAAGAGTTCGGTTTTTTCGCGGCCGGTCAGCTTCACGTTGCGTTCCCCCTTAATGACAATTGAAATTAATGTGATTCAATCTTGTAACCAACACCCCAAACGGTTTGAATGACTTTTTCACCGTTGGTTGCTTCTTCAATCTTATCCCGCAGATGACTGACGTGGACCATAACAGTTTTGGCAGAAACAATACTTTCCTGACGCCAAACCCGCTCAAAAATTTCGTCGGCGGAGAAAACCCGGTTGGGATGACTTGCCAACAAATACAGAATCCCAAATTCAAGTGCCGTCAGTTGAATCGGCGTGCCGGTAATGGTTTTAACTTCGTGAGAATCCTTGTTAATGGTGAGTGGTCCGATATCCAACACGTCAGGGGTATCGTTGGTCACATGTTCTTCGGTTCGTCGCAAAAGCGATTTAACCCGGGCCATTACTTCAAGCGGATTAAATGGTTTGGTAACGTAATCGTCAGCACCACTGATCAAGCCCTGGATTTTGTCCATGTCTTCAGTTTTAGCAGATAAGATGATGATCGGAATTTGAGAATCTTTTCGAACTTCCTTGACGACCTCGATTCCGTTCATGCCGGGCATCATAATGTCAAGAATCATCAAACCGATGTCGGATTCAGTCCGAAGACGGGTCAGTGCTTCTTGACCACTGTAAGCAGAAACTGGCTCGTAGCCTTCATTTCGAATATAAATTTCAAGCAGTTGAGCAATTTCTTTATCATCGTCGACAACTAAAATTTTCATCATTAATCAACCTCATTATCCTATTTATTTACTATTATTCTAACATTGTTATGCGCTCAAACTTATCAATTAGCATTCAAGTTTGATTCTACACTTTTTAACTAATTCGACAACTATCCTTGAAATGCTAATGTAAGGCGATTGCACAACGTTTACAAGGGTAACAGGGGAAGCTTAAAAAAGACTTAAGAGAGCGACGAGCAACGGGTGGTGCGGTTTCTAAGGATAAATGGACAAAAGCCCTGGGTTCGGGCTTTTGTCCATTTATCCTTAGAAGTTAGCACCAGTTGCGTCGGAGCTTATTTTAGAAGCCGAATCGCCCCTCAATCGAACATAACAAACGTATCCCCTTGCCCCCCAATTTTGAGGATCTTAGAACACAAGCCTTCCAACAAGCACCCCAACAAAAAAGGCCGAGCAACCGTGCCCGACCTCATCACTCTATTTCAAACAATTAAACAAACTAAAATTCATTTTTTAATCCTTCACCATCAGTCTTGGTTTCCCTCACAAAAGGGAGGTCGTCAATGTCTTCGAAGGGTTTGAATCGTGAACTTCCGCCATGACCGCCATGACTATGGTAGATATGGTGAGGCGTGTCAGCCAACATATCTCTTCCGTGCATGCCAACCGCAACGCCTAACCCAAACAAAGTAATGCCACCTAATACACTTCGGACTTTCATCATCACGCCTCCTAGATCAGCTTTTGATCTTTCAAGATTTCTTCCAGATAAGTGCCCCTTACATGGTCAATTAATTTTTGAACAACCATCTTTTCCGGAGCCGTCAGCGGTAATTCCATCAGCGATTTTTCGTCATTCAAGTAATAAATTGAGCTTAAAATTGATCGAACGTCAAACGATGACGCGTAAACCTCCGGAACACCCCTATCAACGTTGAACAGCTGATAAACAGCTTCCATTGCGGTTCGGACGGAATACTCGGTCGTAAACACTGTATCCCGCTTGGTTTCCGAAAAGTTACCGATGAACGCCAGGTTCTTTGAGCCTTCAGGAACAACCAACGGCCGGTCGCCCGCTCTTCTTGGCATGAAGTAAGTGGTGATGTAAGGCATGTGTACCGGAACCGTGTTGGCATCTTTGGCGATAGATTCAATCTGATCTTCCGGAACCCCAATGTGATACAAGAACTCTTCACAAATTTCAATGCCCGTGCAGTCCGCAATCTTCTTCTTAATGTAATTACCAGGCAAATCAGAGAATAATCCGTACGTCCAAACGACTAATTCATCTGGCTTTTGTTGGGCAAAGTGTGGCTGCCGACTGACCGTAAAGCCCATCAGCCAATTTGAATCACGAATCGAAACCGGACCACTAGTAATCAACTGCCCACTGTGGGGTGCTTTCTTGGTAATTCGTTGAATATAAGGCTCCACTCGATTGTCAGTGAAGGTCGTCGTAGCCGAAATCACCCAGTTAGCCGGTGGAATGTTCTGATAGAACTTCTTGGGATGACCAAATGCGGGATCCTGCTTGGCCAAATTTTCCCAAAGCTGCCAGGAAGCACCAACCGGATGTTCCTTTGGCGCCGGCTCATCGTTACTGCCATAGGTCGTGCTTTCAGTTATCGACCCGTTGGTAACGAAAACATAATCTTCTTCACTCAGTTCAATTGTCTTGGGCTCGCCTTTTTCAACGATATCCAAGCTGGTCGCGACCTTTTGGCCATTAGAACTGTCAACCACGATGTTATTGACGGTCGTGTCAAACTGGAAACTAACGCCCCGATCTTCCAAATACTTCACTAGTGGCTTGATGAGTGATTCGTACTGATTATATTTAGTGAACTTTAAGGACGACATGTTTGGCAAGGTTGCCACATGATGCACAAATCGCATGAGGTAACGGCGCATCTCAATTGCACTGGCCCACGGTTCGAAGGCAAACATGGTTGACCAGTCCAGCCAGAAATTGGATTTGAAAAATTCATCCGTGAACACATCGTTAATCTTCATATCGGCTAATTGGTCTTCGGGGGTCATAACGAGCTTTGTGATCTCTTCAATCGCCTTTCGCGACAACGTGAACTTGCCGTCAGTCGGAATCCGTTGACCACGCTTTTCAATGGCGCGGGCATGAGAAAAGCTCGGATCATCTTTATTCAACCAATAAAATTCGTCGAGCACAGAAATATCGGGATTTTCCAAGCTTGGGATCGAGCGAAACAGATCCCACAGAGTCTCAAAATGCGATTCCATTTCCCGGCCGCCACGGACAATATAGCCACGGTTGGTATCATAAATCCCGTCCATACTGCCACCTGGCAGACTCAGTTCTTCCAATACATGAATATTCTTCCCAGGTACTTGCGCATCCCGCACCATAAACACGGCAGCTGCCAAGGACGCCAATCCAGAGCCAATCAAATAAGCAGATTTGTTGTCCACTCCGGCAGGTTTCTTTGGCTTCGCAAACGCTTCGTAATTCCCGTTTGAATAGTACATATATGCTCCCTCCTTTATGCATACACCCTGTAACCGTTTACATTGGTATTATAAACCCAAATTATCAGGGAGGGTCTGCAGTAGCTTGCCCATTTATAAGAAAATAAGTCAGCTTTAGAAGGTCAAATGCCCTCAAAGCTGACTTATTTTCAATCAATGATCCAGTTAAATTTACAAAGCCATTATTCGTTTTCAGCGGCATCCTCCACCAAGCTTTCCTGAAGTGCGGCCAGCTTAGTCGTGACGTAAACCGGGAACTCGTCAGGATTGATCAAACGCTTAGTCGCTGCTGGGATTTGTGTCAACATCTGCTGACTGTACTTTTGAATATCAAATACCCCGGGCAACGTTGTCTGAAGCTTTGGACCATCCAAGGCTTGAACTTGAAGTGGCACGGCATCGAATTTTTCGATTCGCTGTTCCCGTTGCGTTGCCAATGGATTAGCCTTCACAACCGTAATTGGTTGGTCCAGTGACTCATCCGCCAAGGCAATCACGTCGGCAAAGGCGTTTTGCGTTCCTGGATAGTACAGTCGATAAACCTGCTTTAACCCTGGCAGGGTCAGCTTTTCACGACTGGCACTGACTTTGATCTTTGGAATCGTCTGGCCGTCCTTGATAACCGCAGCCAGTTTGTAGACGCCACTCAAAACAGGTGATGAGGCACTGGTGATTAATTTTTCACCAATTCCAAAGTTATCCAGTGGTGCGCCTTCGTGAAGCAGTGAAGCGACAACGTGCTCATCCAAAGCGTTTGAAGCCGTAATCTTCACTTCAGGTAGACCGGCATCATCCAGCATCTTCCGGGCCGCTTTGGAAAGTTGAGAAATATCTCCGGAGTCGATTCGAATGCCAACCGGTTGATGACCGGCTGCTTTGAGTTCCTTGAATACCTTGATGGCATTTGGGACACCGGACTTTAAGACATCGTAAGTATCAACCAGCAAGGCCGCGTTGTCCGGGTATACCTGGGCCCATTTTTCAAACGAGGTCAATTCATCCGGAAATGATTCAACCCACGCGTGGGCCATCGTTCCAGCGGACGGAATCCCAAACTTTTCCGCTGCCAATACATTTGAGGTACTCGTGCAACCACCAATAACGGCTGCCCGGGCGCCATATGTGGCACTATCTGGGCCCTGAGCCCGTCTGGCACCGAATTCCATTACAGGCCGATCACCAGCCGAGTAGGTAATCCTCCGGGCTTTAGTGGCAATCAACGACTGGTGGTTCAAAATGTTTAGCAGCAAGGTTTCAAATAATTGAGTCTGCAATAACGGCCCTCGGATCGTCAAAAGCGGTTCCCGCGGAAAGACGGGTGTCCCTTCCGGAATTGCGGAAACTTGACAATCGAATTTAAAATCCAACAGGTCATTCAAAAAATTATCCTGAAACAAGTTCAGAGATCGCAAGTAGTCAACGTCGCTTTGGTCAAAGTGAAAGTTTTGCAGGGACTTGATTGCCTGCTCCAAACCCGCAGTAATGACAAAACTACCGTTGTCCGGCACTTTTCTGAAGAAGATGTCAAAAACACCCTGTTCATCATTGATGGTCTGGCGGTACCCATTTGCCATTGAAAATTCGTACAAGTCCGTTAACATTGATAAATTATTCATAATAAAGTGTCCTCTTTCTAAAATTAAGGTCGACTTAACTTTTATTTATTAAAAATAAAAGTAACGCAAACTTTTATTCTACGTTACAACCACTTGGTCAAAATTTCAAGAAATTAAGCGATTAAATGTGCTAATTTATAGAGCCGTGCTGGCCGGCCAGGTCCTTTGACTTCCGAAGTGCCGAGGTCGGTAAACAAGTCTTGGTGACTCTTTTTGAAATTCGAATTGTCAATATCATCTACCGGGGTTTTCAAAAACGGGGAGTAAACCCGACGGGCATCCTTCAAAGTGAATTTTGATCCCAAAATAAGCAGAACATTTGGCTGATAATCCAGCTTATTGCGGATTCGATCACAAGCAACTTTGAGAATCCATTCGTGATCAAACGCCAGGTGCTTATCCGGATCGGATTGATTTTCTGTGACGTTCGCATAGTATGCGCGTTGAACGGGCGTCTGAGTGGTATTAAAAAGCCGCTGATCATTTTCAAATGAATAAGTGGTATCCGTGTACCCCATTGTAAACCAACGGGCATCAGAGGCCCCATAACCGGCTTTGAGTTGGGGCTTTTCCGGAAGAAATGTCATGTAAGCTAAAGAAAGTGCCCGATCTCCGGGTGTCCGTTGGGGATTGGTAAAGGTTGCCAATTGCTCGGTATGGCTGCCGGACAGATCCATGCCAATCTTTTCACGGACGAGTCGTAAGGCGGCTTCTTCGGCGCTTTCCTGAGCACGCATAAAAGTTTCCGGAAGCGCCCAGTACCCGTTGAATGGATGATTGTCGCGCTTAACCAACAAAATATTCACCCGGTTGGTGGTATGGTCAAAGCTCCAGATTAAATTTGTAATTGTAATAAACGGCCGTTCGAGAATCGTTTGTATCGCCAACGTATCTGCCTCCCACTGTGGTGCTTTGCGACTGCACTCACAAATTATGATACTCCTAATTATGCCAGAAAATCACGTCCAGAACCAATTTATGAATAAACTTTAGGCTTATTCACTTAAGTCGGCCATCATGGCCAAAATCCGGTTGGTTTGAATCGCAATTTCAATTAAAGTTGTGGGCCCCTTGAGGTGTTCTGAATCGTGGCTGGCAGTTGGACCAAGGGCCAAGCTTTTATCAAAAGAACGCTTAATTCTAACATCAAGAACCGGGTCATAGATGCGTTTTCGGCGACTTCCAATTGAAATTCTGTCCGGTGAAGAGGCGTATAACCGCTGAACAGCCACCGTATCAACTTTTTGAATGCTGTAAAACCGGTTTGCCGCATACATCACGCTCGCTCTTCCAGGGTTATGATTTAAGCCAATTGCGTGTCCCAGTTCATGCTCGGCCACGTTGACCCATTCAAAATTGGCATAGTGAAAACTTTTTAAGGTCTGATTGTTAATGTCACACTCGGCCTTGGCAATATATCCTTGATTATCGACGGTCAAATAAGTCATTCCGGTATAACTGCCGCCAATCGCTGACGTCACCTTGGCAGTTACTTGTGCGTCGGTGCCATTGGCAAGTTGAAACGTAAACACCCCGGTCCGGTTCCAAGCTTGAATCGCACTTAGCCAAATCGACCGATACTTTGCCGGTACCTTTGAAACGTCAATGGTCGCGGTATTCGATTGAAATCGGGCCGACCCATAAGGCGTAATCGGCGTACTGGCAGACGCAGAGACATCCCCGCAAGTTGCAAGGAAAACAAGTGCGAAGATGACCACCATTAAATTTTTCATCCACTTAGACATCGGCTCACTTCCCGAAGAATGACATTCAATGACTAATTTCGTCTATATTATATTACTTTTGTATTATCGTGACGACTATTTGGCTGGCGGACTTTGTTTCTTGGGTGATGTCAGTTTATCTAGTAAATGTGCTCCGACGCAACAGATGCTAACTTCTAAGAAGAATTTAAGCGAAGCCCCAAGTTCAGGGACTTCGCTTAAATCCTTCTTAGAAATCGCATCACCCGTTGCTCGTCGCACTCTCAAAATAAAAACAGGTCGATCACCTCATGGTCATCAACCTGCACATTTATATCTCAATTAATCTTCTGGTTTATAGTTGGGTGCTTCTTTAGTGATATTAACGTCGTGGGGATGGGATTCTCTCAAGCCGGCGTTGGTAATTTGAACGAATTGCGCGCTGTCGTTGAGATCCTTAACCGTCGCAGATCCAGTGTAGCCCATTCCTGAACGAAGGCCACCGACCATTTGGAAAACAATGTCATTGATGCTGCCCTTGTACTCGGTCTCACCTTCAATACCTTCAGGAACCAACTTGTTGGCCTCACTGACACCGCCTTGGAAGTAACGGTCGGCTGAACCATGTTGTTGTTCCATTGCGGCAACACTACCCATACCACGGTATGACTTGTATTTCTTACCGTGATCTTCAAATACCTCACCAGGGGCTTCATCAGTACCGGAGAAGACGCTCCCCAGCATAACGGCCGTTCCACCGGCAGCCAAAGCCTTCACAATATCGCCTGAGTACTGAATCCCACCGTCTGCGATAATTGCCTTACCCCATTTACGGGCAACGCTGGCAGCGTCATAAACGGCTGTAATTTGAGGAACCCCAACGCCGGCAACAACCCGGGTCGTACAGATTGAACCAGGTCCAATTCCAACTTTAACAACATCAACACCTGCTTGGAATAAGGCTTCTGTTCCAGCAGCAGTTGCAACGTTTCCAGCGATCAGAGTCGTATCTGGATAGTGGTCACGAATTTGAGCAATTTTTCGAAGAACACCTGCTGAATGGCCATGAGCAGTATCGATCACGATTGCATCGGTTCCGGCTTCAAGTAATGCGGAAGCCCGATCAAACGTATCGGTTGAAACACCAACGGCGGCAGCAACCAATAATGCCCCGTTTTTGTCAACGGCTGCTTTCGGTGTATCTGCAGTCTTCTTAACTGCCTTCACTTTGGCAACCTCGGCAGCTTGTGCTTCAATGCTGAGGTTCTTGTGAACAACACCAAGTCCACCAAGCTTTGCCAAAGCAATTGCCATCTTCGATTCGGTAACAGTGTCCATTCCGGCACTTAGAAAAGGAACATTCAACTTCAAGTTATCTGCCAATTGTACCGATAAATCCACATCATTTGGTAATACATCACTTGCTGCAGGAATTAACAGCACATCATCAAACGTTAACCCTTTTTTACCGAATTTTTCATCCCAACTAACCATCTATCTCGCTCCTTTTAAATGTTGATTGCCTAATAACTTATCATTTTCATTTTCAATAATCAACGCATCTTGATGGATTCTAATGCGTCTCTCATAAAAAATTGAAAAGCTGTTCGACAAACTGTTTATGAAATTGTATTGATTATACACGAACTTTTTGAATAAATAAAGGGACGTGCTTCATATTTTTTCGTCCTTTCTCAAATTTATTTCAAGTTATCAGATTAATGTTCGTGTTTTGCTGGCAAATCATCAAAAAAATAAGGCCGTTTCAAACATCATTTCGTTTGAAAAGCCTTATTATTCAATGCTTAAGGTGAATTTAGAAGACACCACCGGTAATATTGTAGTGGCGCTTGACGTAAAAACTACCAACTCCGGAAAGAACGCCCAAAACAATATAGACGTATGGGCTGAGTACCGGATTTAATACTGGTGGCAAAATTGATGAGACTGTAAAGATTCCCATCCAAACTGCCAGGAATAAAATCACCAGAATGATTCGAATCCAGATTGAGTAGCGATGTTGGATATTGGGTGCAAACATCATGGTGACAATCGGAATTCCCAGTCCAGCGACGGCAGCACTAATAAAGATCCCAGTTATGCCCATCATTGGCTGTGCGCCACCCTTGGTTGGCAGGAAGTAAATGATCCCATACATCAAGAAGAAGATGGTCAAAAATAAGATCGCGTTATAGCCCGCATTCTTCCAGTAGTCCCGCTTAGGGTCAGCCGGCCGTGCAGGTGGATGAACTGTATTTTCAACCTTTTGATCAACTGTCCCCCACATATTACGCGCTGTTTTGCCGGACTTCTGCCCTTCCAGCAGCTCTTGGACCATTGTTTGAACGGCCTCGTTCTTTTTATCAGCCGACAACTTAGTTGACCCAAGTGCCTGATTAAATTTAAACATATAGTCCGCATTTCGCTTGGTTAGCCCAATGTTATCAAATTGGGAATGGACGATTTTGGCCGCATGATCCCGATCCTGATGCACCTGAGCGTTTTTTTCGCGCGCTTTTGCGTTAGCGTTGCGCTTCGTTTCATCATTGCTACTCACTAGCTTCACTCCTCTTAAATTAACGTATTAGACGTTAAATCTGAACTCAACAATATCGCCATCTTGCATGACGTAGTCTTTTCCCTCAAGCCGCAGCTTACCGGCTTCCTTAACGGCAGCGGGTGTCTTTAGTTGGTCGAGGTCATCAAATGCCATCACTTCAGCACGGATAAATCCACGTTCGAAGTCTGAATGGATGATCCCAGCTGCTTGTGGTGCCTTAGTTCCTTCTTTAAAGGTCCAGGCACGTGTTTCTTTACCGCCTGCAGTGAAGAAGGTTTGCAGGCCCAAAAGCTTGTATGAGGCGCGGATAAGCCGATTTAAGCCGGGTTCCTTAACACCTTCGGCATCAAGAAACTCCGCTTTTTCATCATCATCCAACTGGGCGATTTCTTCTTCAGGGCCTGCAGCAACCGCAATCGCTTCGGCACCCTCTTTTTCGGCAAAAGCCTTGATTTCTGGGAAGTACTTTGAATTCTCGGGATCAGCCATATCGTCTTCGGCAATGTTGGCCACGTAAAGAACCGGCTTGCTGGTCAATAAGAATAGACCTTTAACGATTTTTTGCTCATCATCAGTAAATTCAATTTGGCGAACCGAACCGCCGTCTTCCAAGACCGGCTTAATCTTTTCAAGCACGGCCAATTCCGCTTTGGCTTCCTTGTCATTGCCCTTAGCTGCTCGTTGAACCTTGCCCAGACGCTTATTAACCGAATCAAGGTCAGCAATCCCCAATTCAAGGTTGATTGTTTCGATGTCGTCAAGTGGATCCACTTTCCCTGAAACCGTGGTGATGTTGTCGTCATCGAATGCCCGGACAACGTGGACAATCGCGTCAACTTGACGGATATTTTCCAAGAACTTGTTTCCAAGTCCCTCACCCTTGCTGGCACCCTTAACGATTCCAGCAATGTCGGTAAATTCAAAGGTCGTTGGAACCACCTTTTTGGCTGGGATTAATTCTTGAATCCGGTCGAGCCGCTTATCGGGAACTTCAACCATCCCAACATTTGGATCAATCGTGGCGAACGGATAGTTGGCCATTTCAGCTCCGGCCTTGGTAATGGCGTTAAATAATGTTGATTTACCAACGTTTGGCAAGCCAACGATTCCTGCAGTTAAAGACATAACAAACAACGCTTCTTTCTGATTTATTTTTCAGCTTTTTCAAGTATCTTTTTTAATTTATGGTCAAATTCACGGCGGGGCATCATCACGATGTGGCCGCAGCCGGTGCATTGGATCTTAATGTCGGCGCCCATCCGGATAATCTGCCAGCGATTGGTACCGCATGGATGGGGCTTTTTCATTTCAACGAGGTCGTTTAATTCATACATGTTAAGACTCCTTTCTGTATATAACAGCTATACAGACAACGTGCAGCGGTTGGATCAATTTGGGCCAGCGACTTAATCCAAGTCGACGCCAAACATTTCCAAGATTCGGTTCAAATCATCGGTTGAAGCATACTCGATTTCAATCTTTCCCTTCCCCTTCTTGCGAGAAGAGTTCACGATCGAAACCGGAGTGCCGAACTTCTCCTGAAGCTGGCCTTCAGAGGCCCTGACAAATGGGGACTTGCGCGGAGTCTTCTTCTTTTTGGCCGACTTGGTCCCATTAATCTTGGCAGCCGCTTCTTCCAACTGGCGCACCGTCAACGATTCTTTGACAGATTTACGGGCCAGCTTGATTAATTCCTGCTTGTTGTTAACGGACAGCAGCGTTCTGGCCTGACCCATCGACAACTGTTTGTCTTCCAACATCTTTTTAACTTCGGTTGGCAAGCCGAGGATCCGCAAATAATTTGCAATATATGGCCGACTCTTGCCTAATCTGGCCGCAACTTGCGCCTGAGTTAAATCCAAGCGACTCATCAGCATGTTATATGCTTCAGCCTCTTCAAGAGTGGTCAAATCCTCACGCTGTAAATTTTCCATCACAGCGATTTCCATCATCTGTTCTTCGTTTACGTTTCGAATGATGGCAGGGATGGTTTCTTGTTTGGCAATCTTTGACGCTCGCAATCGTCGTTCACCGGTCAACAGTTCAAATGCCTGTACTTCTGGATCGGGCTGGCGAACGATGATTGGCTGGAAGACGCCGGAATTTTTAATTGAGTGCGCTAAATCCTCCAGTGCTTTTTGGTCAAATCGATGCCGGGGTTGATACGGGTTGGGCTTGACGGAGCTGACCTTTAAGTCAACCACGTCTTCCTTACTGGTATCAACGTTATTGTCCTGAAACAATGCTTCAATTCCCTTGCCAAGGCCGGTTAATTTTTTCTTATTCGCCATGATTTGCCAGCACCTCTTTCGCCAAATTCATATACTTCTCGGCACCCTTTGACTTAGGGGCATAATCCATGATTGGCAGACCATAACTTGGTGCTTCCGATAAGCGGACGTTCCGCGGAATAATTGTGTCATAAACCTCATCTTTGAAGAACTTACGAACTTCGGTGTTCACCTGTTCACCCAAATTGGTACGGGCATCGAACATCGTTAACAGCACGCCTTCGATCTTCAAATTTGGATTGAAGTGCTTCTTAACCAACTGAATGGTATTTAACAATTGGCTTAACCCCTCCAAAGCATAGTACTCACTTTGGACCGGAATTAAGATTGAGTTACTGGCAGTGAAAGCATTGATGGTAATCAAACCAAGCGAAGGTGGACAATCAATCAAGACAAAATCGTATTGATCTTTGACGACATCCAGGGCCGCCTTTAATCGGGTCTCACGGGCCATTTGTGGTGTTAATTCGATCTCGGCGCCAGACAGTTGAATCGTTGCCGGCACAATGTCCAACCCATCATGGGCAGTGTGCACGATGGTTTCGGCAATCGGTTCTTCGTTGACCAAAACATCGTAAATATCTTTTTTAATGTCCGCTTTGGACACACCGACGCCACTGGTTGCGTTACCTTGCGCATCTGCATCGACCAAGAGAATCTTCTTGCCCAACGAGGCCATGCCTGCACCCAGGTTAACGGCAGTGGTGGTCTTGCCAACACCGCCCTTTTGATTGGCAAGTGCGATTACATATGTCATCTGTTATCCCCCCTTATCGTTTGATTTGATCCAATGGTTCTTTGCTTGGTGTTCCAGGCTTTCTCGGATACTTTTTGGGTGTATCTTTGACTTTATCAATCACAATAATGTGACGTTTCTCTTCAGAAATGGGCAGTGCAAATTCATCATCGGCCGAAATTTGTCCGCCTAGTAGTTGAATGGCACTTTTTGCGTCCTTTAACTCATCTTCTGCTTTGGCTGCCTTTAAAGCGACCATTTTGCCGCCGACTTTGACCAGTGGCAGGCACAGTTCACTCAAAACAGTCAGACGTGCGACTGCCCGAGCGGTTACGAGATCGTATTGTTGTCGGTGTTCGGAACGTTTGCCGCCAAACTCTTCGGCGCGCGCATGAAATAAGGAAACATCGGTTAATTGCAGTCTTTCGACAAGCTGTTGCAAGAAATTAATCCGTTTGTTTAAGGAATCAACGATCGTGACTTTGAGCTGTGGAAATAAGATTTTTAGCGGCAACGACGGAAATCCGGCGCCCGCACCGACATCACAAATGGTTAACGGCGCAGTTTTAATCTGTGAAACAAAAAAGGCCGGGGTGATGGAATCATAGAAATGTTTGAGATACACGTCGGACTTTTCTGTTATCGTGGTTAAATTAACGTGCTCGTTAACTTCCACTAACAGCTTAAAATAGGCATCGAATTGATCCATCTGCTGATCCGAGACTTCGATACCTTGATCTAAAAGCGCGTTTTTAAATTGATCGTTGTTCATGATTAACTTCTCCTGATGTGTGAAACAATCTGTTTCACGTCTTATTATACTTTACCCTAAAATGGCTTGACTGACAAGGCATTCACGGACATTAATTCACTACACACATTTTTCATTTTAACATGTTTAAGGGCACTCTGGATACTGGTGAACGGATTTGATTAAATGAACGGAATTTTTAATTTGAAGTTGATCACAATGATCCTGTGCGGTTAAAAATGCCGTTGTCAGATCAAGCTGCGTGACGACTCCTCAGCAAAAAAGCAACCAGCTGAATTGTCTGATTGCTTTTTTGCATATGCATAGATGATTGATTTTATTCTAGCCAAAGTTTTAATCATGATTCAACCACAATATAATCAACAATCTATTCGCCAAGGTACATATAAAGCATCGAAATCATGCCATAGATCCGAACTGTTGACTGCTTTTCTTCCGCTCGTTTTTCCTTAACCAATTCTTGATAAAGGGTTTGATTCTCATTCGAAGTGTTTTGCATCTCAGTAACCTCCCTCAATCTTCATGATACACCTAATAGGTACTGGTAAACGAATATTATTTGACTTTGACCCCAATAAAAAAGCAGCTGATATATATCATATATCGGCTGCTTAAATAAAATGTTCAATGTAACTTAATAGGTTTCTCGTCTCTCTTTCGAAATTGGCGTACATGTTCCTTAACAATTTCAGTCACAACTTGAGCAGCTAATGTCATTGCTTCGGTGCTGACATACTCATATGGGCCATGAAAATTATCGCCACCATTGAATAAATTAGGGGTTGGAATTCCTTTGGCTGTAATGGCATTTCCGTCAGTTCCACCTCTAAATGGTGTGATATTTGGCTTAATATTGAGTCGACGATAAACATCCAAGACCAAATTGACAATATATGGGTACTTTCTAATTGTGTCCCCAATATTTCGGTACTGTTCGTTGATTTGTAAGACAATTCTCGGCGAGTCAAACCGTGAGTTGATATCGTCGACAATCCTCTGAAGAAGAGCCAAGTTTGCGTGATACTTACGAGTATCAAACTCCCGAATAATTAAATTAATATGGGCTTTGGCAATTGTCGCATTCATATCGGTAACTAAGATAAAGCCTTGATGACCACTACTCTTTTCCGCCACTTCATCCTTCGGTAGAGCACTGATAATTTCATTTGCAAGTGTTACTGCATTGACCATCAAGCCAAAAGCATTTCCAGGATGAACTGCAGTGCCCTTAATGTCTATTTGGGCTTCAGAGGCGTTGAAGGTCTCAGCTTCAATTTGTCCAGGTTGTCCATTATCTAGTGTATAGGCAAATTCAGTTCCAAATTTTTCTGCGGGAAATCGTTTGGCCCCCCTACCGATTTCTTCGTCTGGACCAAATGCCACTTTAACTTCTCCGTGTTCCACTTCTGGATGCTCAAGAAAGTAGTTGAGTGCCCCGAAGATTGCAGCAACTCCCGCCTTGTCATCAGCCCCAAGTAATGTTGTACCATCAGTTGTAATCACTCTCTGACCAACATAATTTTTTAAAAGCGGAAATTCCTTAGGGCTTAAAATAATGTGCTCTTTTTTATTCAGCACGATATCTCTACCATCATAATCCTGATGGATTTGTGGTTTAACATTTTCAGCATTAAAATCGGCTGTATCCATATGAGCAATGAACCCGATGGGGCTCAGATCCTTGTCGGAATTGCTTGGCAATGTGCCAAGGACATATGAATTTTCAGGTTCATATTCAGCATCTTCTATTCCAATATTTTGAAGATCACTCAATATCGTCTTTGCAAGTTTGACCTGTCCAACCGTGGTTGGCACGGTATGGCTGTTCGCATCAGATCTTGTGTTCACCTTTGCATATTTGATAAATAATGTTTCGATCAATTTACTGTCAAAGTCACTTGTTTTACTCAATTTATCCACCTACTTTGCGATATACGTTGTTTTCCAGTCATAAGGAACTCCAGCTGGATTGTATACAACATTCTTAACATTCGTCCTGAGCAACTGTGACTTCGCCACTTGATAAAGCGGAATCGTTCCCTGGTCGTTCATTAAAGTCTTTTCAGCTTCAACCAAATTGTTCCAGCGTTTTACTGGTTGGTTTCCAAATTTATTTTCTGACTGGTCAAGTAGCTGATCGTACTTGGAACTGTCGTAGCCGCTGGTGTTGTAACTTGAGCCTTTTTCAAAAACATCCAAGAAATTGATTGGATCTGCAAATACTGATTGCCATGTTTGCACCGTAATTTGATAATCCTTGTCGGCCTGTTTAGAAATGAGTTGGACAAACGGAATTGATTGAACTTGAATCTTAACTCCGGGTAGTTTTTGTAAATCTGCTTGGATAAATTCAGCAGCATCTTTACTGCTATCAGTGTCAGAAGTCAATAAGGTAACATGCAGCTGATTAACTCCTGTTTGCTTATATCCCTTTTGTAACAATTTCTTGGCTCGGCTTAAATCATAAGTAACTGCACCTTTCACATACGCTTCTTTATCAAATGCCTCCCCGGTTTTTGGATTACTTCCCATTTTCGAAGGAACAAATCCCTTGAGGGGAACCGAACCATCTTGTAAAACATCCTTTGTCAACTGACTCCTGTTAATTGCTAAGGAAAAAGCTCGGCGGATATTGAAGTTTTTAAATGCCTTTACTTTGTTTTGGTTCAAGTCCAATCGGGTTGTTGCGGTTGGCAATCGCTTTACAAAGTTGGGATTGTGTTGATTGTTCTTAACTTGCTGCCCACTAAGCAATGTTGCATCAGTCTTCTTAGCAGTAAACAAGTTATAACTGGTCGTTGTGTCTTCTGAAACGAGCTCATTAATCTTATTCAGATGAACGGCTTTCTTATCCCAGTAGGAATCATTCTTTGTCAAAGTCCATGACTTACTGGTTCCACTCCATTTTGTAAGTTTGAATGGACCATCTGAAACCGTGTATTTAGATGCAGTTCCATACTTATTTCCAAGCTTGTTAACGACTTTCTGATTCATTGGGAAGAACAATGGCCATGCTAACAATTTTTTGAAATATGTAACTGGCTTGGTCAAAGTAACCTCTAGTTTATAATTGCCATCTGCTTTTATTCCAAGGGAGCTCACTGGTTTTTTACCAGAATTAATATCTTCAGCGTTCTTAACCTGGAAGAAATAAAAAGCATCCTGCGAAGCGGTTTTTGGAGCGACTGTTCGTTGCCACGAATAAACAAAATCCTTCGCAGTCACCGGATCACCATTAGTCCATTTGACACCTTTTCTAAGATTAAATGTGTAATGCCTTCCGTTATCTGTGATTATCGTATTCGTTGCCAATGCTCCTTTTGGCGTGCCATTCTTATCCAAACGATAAAGACCTTCCTGGGTGTTCATCAGTACATCGAAGCTCAAAGTATCAGTTGCTTTTGAAATATCCGCAGTTGCCAGTGCTGTATTCTCAGTCCAATTCAACGTCTGAGTCTTAGCATATTTACTGTTTCCCAAACTATCGGTTTGGGATGACTTCCCACATCCCGCTAAGATAAAGATTGCTCCAAGTACGGTTAAAACTACGCTTACTCTTTTCAAATTCATAAATTAGTCCCTCCGGATTCTTATACCAGTTTCATCAATCACAATTACATATAATTCCAACATCTGGTATTTCATAAGATCATCCCCTTTTTAAGTAAGAGAAAACAAAAATAGCGTCCCTCAGCCCACTTTCTGGACTAAGGGACGCTTTGCGCGCGTTACCACCCTATATTCGTGTATCAAAAATACACCTCGACAGTACCATATGAAATCGATACCCGGCAAAATAACGTTTGCTATCCGATCAACGGCATTCACCATTAACCTGCTCAGAGCTCATCTTCATTATTTTACAATCAGGCCTCTCACCCTGTAGCCTTTCTCTTTAGAGTGTAAAAAATAACTACTCTTCTCTTCATCGCATTTTCTCATGTAATTCTAATGTCAGTCTTATTATGCCAATGATTAGTAATTGTGTCAAGACATAAACTAAGTTTCGTTACACACAAATACCTCTGTACAGTTTTGATATTCTGAAAGGGAATGTTCCCTCGTCACATAATACAAGTAAAACTGAGTTGATGGCATACGATAACTCACTGATCATCAACAAAAAAGCAACCAGATCAAATATCCGGTTGCCACTCTAGAAATAATTTAATTTACAGATCAATCTTAGAAACTTCATCCAAGAACCACTTATTAAATGCGTCGGCGTCTATGTCCACGCAGACATTCGCATTGGTCTTGCCGTCGTGATAAGCACCACGGATGTCGCCGACCGTTTCGCCAATCGCTGGGCCATCTGTAATGATATCAATCCACATTTTCTTCGTGGTAATGGCTTCTGGGTGCAGCAGGTAGAAAATGGTGTTTACATCATGCATAGCGATCCCATTAGAGCTGTTATCACCATCATGAATGATAATGTCATGGAGCATCTTGCCGGTCTCATTCATGTGTTCGAGCTTGCTGAGTGAGTCCGGTGTCAACAAGGCCTTCATGGTGATGTCCAACCCAACCATGGTGATCGGAATACCTGAATTGTACATAATTCGAGCCGCATCCGGATCGGTGAAGACGTTGAATTCAGCTGCAGAGGTCATGTTGCCTTTGCCAAGAGACCCGCCCATCGCAACGATTCGTTCGATATGGTCCTTGACCTCTGGGTATTCACTGAACAGCAACGCAATGTTGGTGTATGACCCGGTTGGCACCAAGGTGATCTTTTCGTCACTGCTCATGATCGTGTCGTGCAGAGCTTCAACGGCCGTCTTGTCCAAAGGCTTTGGCAGGTCTTCAGGAAAATCATAGCCGGGCATCCCCGATTCACCATGAATTCTGGCAGCATCTTCAAATTCCTTGATCAATGGCTGTTTTGCCCCAGCAGCAACCGGCACCTGCTTGTTAAAGAAACGGACAATCTTTTGGGCATTCTTGGTTGTCTTATCAACCGTTACGTTTCCAGCAACACTGGTAATTAATTTCACGTCAATTTCAGGGTCGTTGAGCGCCATAGTTAAAGCAGCAGCGTCATCGATTCCTGGATCAGTATCCATAATAATTTTAATGGTCATCATAAAATCCTTTCCGTACAGTATTTTAAATATCAACCGCTTACAATTAGTTCTTAACAAGAAGCGAACCACAACGTTCGCCCCTGCTATCTCTATAATAAGGCACTGAGCACCAAATCACACAAAAATAAAAATCCAAGTACATAAGTTGCCATCGTCAATTCCCGTTGCCGCCCCGCCGCAATCTTTAACAGTGGGTACGCCACGAAGCCAAACGCCAAACCAGTTGAAATACTACTGGTAAATGGGATGAGGACAACGATCAAAAACGCAGGGAACCAATCGGAAAAATCATACATATTAATCCGACTTAACTGATTCATCATCAATGCCCCGGTAATGATAATGACGGGGGCAATCGCCGCCTGTGGCACAAAGGCCAGAAGCGGAATGAAGAACAGTGAAACGGCAAACATTAAACCGGCAACAATCGATGTCAACCCAGTCCGGCCACCACTTTCAATGGCCGAGGCACTTTCGGCAGCCGCCACCGTTGGGCTGGTACCAAGAATCCCGGATAAGAAGCTGGTGACAGAGCTGGCTTGAAATGCTTTCCGAAATTTTTGGGGATTTGGCATAATTCCTTCCAGCAATCCCATGGATTCAAAGACTAAAATCATTGTCATGGAGAAAACCGCGAGAATAAATGGAATGCTCAACACGTTACTGAGATCACCTTTGGCAACAATGTTGGCATACTTGCCAATATCTCCGATCCCAACTGACGGTGCCACTTGGTCCTTGATACCAAAAGCAATCCCAACAATCGATGTCACCAGAATCCCGATAAAAAAGCCACCGGTAATATTTCTGACGAATAAGAACAGTGTCAGTAACAGTCCAAACAATGCCAATAAAGTGGCTGGCTTGGTCAAATCGCCCAACGCCAGAATTGAATTCGTCCCCTGACGGATAAGCTGGGCCTTTTCAAGCCCAATTTCCACCAGGAATAAGCCGATTCCAGCGGTGATCCCCGCTTTTAAGGTGTCCGGGATTCCCTTTGCCAATACATCACTCAGCTTGGTAAACGCAATGATGACATAGATCACACTGGAAACAATTGAGATTCCCAGCGCTTCCTGCCAGGATAGGCCCATCGCGACAACCACCGTGTAGGTGAAAAACGCGTTGACCCCCATCCCCGGCGTCAGAATCACAGGTGCATTGGCCCAAAAGCCCATGATCAAACAGCCGATAAACGAAGAAATAATTGTCGCAAACACACTTAAATCAGTGGGAATACCGGCATCTTTTAAGATCATTGGATTCACAATGATGATGTAAGAAATCGCAAAAAAGCCAGTAATTCCGGCGATGATTTCACGTTTGACGATCGCTTTATCGCGTACAGCGTCACGAAGCCGCAGCTTATTGGCTACGGCTTCTTCTCTTTGTAACTTGTCCAAAAATAAAACCTAACTTTCTTGTTACGTGTTTACCAAACGAACAGACCAACGATTCCGGCAGACATCAAGGATACCAAGATACCTGAGAGAAGCATGGTTCCAACGTTTTTACTGATCAAATCATTCTTTTCCTTGTCAACCAAGCCCTTGAAGGCACCGATAATCATACCGGTGGTTGAGAAGTTGGCGAATGATGTGATGAAGACAGTTAATTGTGCTTGGTAGTGAGCTGGGAAGATGCTGGGGTTGTTGATCGTTCCGGCGATCTTTCCCATAACAACGAATTCATTGGTAACCAACTTCATACCCATGAATTGTGCGAACTGGAATGCGTGGCTAACATCCAGACCCATCAACCATGCAAATGGGAACATGATGATTCCTAGAATATGTTCCAATGACAGCCATGGGTTGAATAATGCCAAAATCTTGTCAATCAAAGCAGCCAAAGCAACGAAGGCGATAACGTTGGCAGCAATGATTAAGATCAAACGACCGGCACCAAGAATTGAGTCGCCAAGAAATGAGAAGTATGGTTCGCGTTTCCCATTTGCTTGAACATCGCCGGCTTCAACAGCGGCTTCGCTTGAACCTGAACCGCCCATTTTGGCAACCGTATCTTCTTCAGGCGTTACCTTAACGGGGTTCAACATACTGGTAATAATCAGGGCGTTTAAAACGTTCAATGGAACGGCAGTCAAAACAAATTGACCTGGAACCATTTGCGTATAAGCACCGATGATTGAAGCAGTGACACAAGACATGGACATCAGAGCCAAAGTCAAGTTACGCTTTGCGGACATTTGCTTTAATTGAAGTGATGAAACGGCAAGTGCTTCAGTGTTACCTAAGAACATCATTTCAACGGCAAAGAATGATTCGAACTTTGGAGCGCCGGTAACAAATGAAAGTGCACGGCCGACCCATTTGATAATCCATGGCAATACTCCGATATATGTAAGAGTATCAAACAATGGAACAATCATTAAGATTGGCAGTAAGGCACTGGTCACAAAGTTCATTGATTTGGCAGTTCCACCAAATTGTGGCGTTACCCAGTTTGGCAAGGCAAAATTAATTCCTTGATAGGCAACTTGAACCAACCAGTTGAATCCATCGGCAGCGGCCTTAACGGCGTCACGGCCCCAGGCAAAACTCGTCAAAATCCATGCAAGCACAAGGTTAATGACTAAAACGACCCCAACGGAACGCCAGTTGATACCTTTTTTGTTATTTGAAAACAAGTAGGCAATTCCAAGGTATACGGCAACACCCAGGATATTAACCAGCAAATATGATAATTGCATATTCTGAAATCCTCTTTTCTAAATTTGAATGACAATAATTGCTAAACAATAATAAAGCTTGTCAGCTATCCCCCTCTATGATGGATTGGTTTTAAAATTGAAACCCAGAATAATAAACGATGAATTAACTTAATTCATCTAAGAAGCTGTGGCCAACGGATTCGTCCGATGGCTCGACGCCAAATATTTGGGCTGTGGTTGCCCCAATATCGGCCAGTGTCCGGCGAATGCCAAGCGACTTTCCCTCAGGCTTGGCAGGCATGTAGGCAATCAGTGGTAAATACTCGCGAGTTGGGACAACGTCTACTGTTGGATCGTTGGCAAAGGTTGACGTAATCATCAGCAAATCTGTGCTGTACAACTCCCGCATCAAACGAGAAAGGTGCTGATCAACCACGTTTAAAACATCGATGCATCCCTTCCCATCAGCTTCCAAAGCCTTTTGCTGCAAATCCAACAGCCTAAAGTAAAGCAGACCGTTGTTTGGCGCAATAACCTGTTGGTGAAGCTCATTAAATCCAGCTTCATCCGAGTTAACCGGGATGATCTGAGCCATGTTTTGATTAGACAGATAGCTCAGATAATTGGTAATCAAGATCGAATTAACACCAAGAAGTGCGACAATCGAGTCAATGACATTGGTCGTCCGGATATCAGTCTGGTAATCAAACATTTCCCGCAGACCGCTCAATGCAACATTGTTCTGACTCTTGAGACGAATTTTGCCATAATAGCCAATTGGGGCCTCAACTGGTGGGAGGCCAACGACTGGATCGTTGGACCGAATATTCCCAAGTCCGAGGCGGCTCAGTGCCGGCAACGCAAAGTTGGGGTCGGCAAACCTGGCAATATGGCCAAGCGTGTCGGCGCCAACGGAGTTAAACCGATTGGCGTCACTGGCTTCCCCGATCCCCAGTCCAGCAAAGTCAATTACAATTACCCGACGAAAGTCCATCAGAAACTTCCTTTCCAGATTAAATAAAGCTTTAGAAAAAAATAATCTATGTGAATAGAATACCGCATTCAGGAAACACCTGTAAATAAAAATCGAGAAATGACAATAAGTAATACGGTTTACTATACTGATTGCGCTTTCATTATATCAAAGCAGATCGGGTACGTAAATAGGAAATTTGGAAGAGTGTGACGAGACCCGGTTAGACTCCGGAGCACAAGTTAAAAGGCTTAGTGATGAACGAATCGTTCGTCGCTGAGCCTTTTGGCTTGTGTAGTAGGAGTCTGGGTCGTCGGAACACGTTTTCCACTAGGTAAGAGAGGAAACACAAAACGACAATTTACACCAAATTTGAAAGAGTGTGACGAGCAACGGGTGATGCGGTTTCTAAGGTAACTTTGGTTTAAACCCCGTTTTTGGGTTTGAAACAAAGTTACCTTAGAAGTTAGCATCAGTTGCGTCGGAACACGTTTCCACTAGGCAAAAGAGGAAACGCAAAGCGAAAATTTACACCGAGTTTGAAAGAGTGTGACGAGTGACGAGCAACGCGTGATGCGGTTTCTAAGGTAACTTTGGTTTAAACCCTGCCTTTGGGTTTGATTCAAAGTTAGCTTAGAAGTTAGCATCAGGCCCGTCGTCCACAGGACTTTTGTGGTCGTCTCCGAGTAGGCTAGACACTGCACTTCGTTTGTGGTCGTCGGAACACGTTCCACTAGGTAAAAAAAGAAAACACAAAAAAATAGGATTTAAACTCGCTTTGAAACTGCAAGTCTAAATCCTATACGGAAGGGAACTTTGGGGTTAATACCCACTTTACTAATAACTTAATGTCTTATCGCCTCAATCTAACTATTTGTTGATCCAACTGCCGCAAACTTTAATCATTTTCACGTTTTTACTTTATTGATAAATTTGCCGTGTGACCAACATTCGGTGCTGCGTGAAACTATACTACTTGGAACAACTGCTTGGAACATTAAATCTTGGTACGTGGTACTTGAAACTGTGAATCATTGGAACTTTCATCAACTTGATATCACATCAATTTGATATTCGATTGAATCTCTCAGATCCACTACAAGTGACCTCTGTACATAACCCTTTTCAATTACTCCATCAGGTTTTCAATAGCGAATCATCGAACTCATATCTGAACATTTGTGATTCATAACATTATATTCAAACACTTAATCACCTGAATTAACCTTCTGTTATTTTAACCTGTAACAATTTGAAACTCTTTGAATCGTTGAAACAATCGGCTAAATAAAACATCTATCGAACTTCCATGCTTCTAAATGAATCGTGAACCTCAAACTCTTAAAACTTAAAATAAACAACTATGCGTTCTACACGTGAAACATTTGAAAATAATCCTGTGACATTACAACATATGAATCTAGGATCAGAGAACATTCAAAGCAGGTTGGAAACCCCTGGCACTTCGAACTTCCTTTCCCTTCCTTGACTATATAATATCATATCTGGAAGCGTTTGCAAGTATTATATCTGCTTTTTCTAAATTTATTTCGGAACGTTACATTGACAACTATTTGGGCATTAAAAAAGCATGCCCAACTCATCGGTTGTCATGCTTTTTGAGCTTATTTAAATAAAAACTTCAATGGATCAAACGCAATAAATGTGATGCCGGCAACTGCGATAATCGCAATCGTAATCACAATTGGCAGTGTCTCTGAAATTGCTGTGGAATCATGCTCTGAGTATTTGACGTGTTTAACCGGGGTTGTCAAAGTGACCTTGTGACCACTGGTCGTTGTAATTTTACCAGGGGTCTTAGCTGATCTCAGCACGTGCTTATAAATCGAATTGGAAAACGCGTTGAACGTCAACAACTTAGTCTTGTTCTTACCTGCAACGACGGTTTGTTTTGTCACCTTGGGATCGCTTTTTTTAACGGTCTCGGCAAACGTCCCACCAGAAATATCATTTGGACTCGGCTTGCGCTCAATGACCGACTGATCAGGGGGAATCAATCCATCATCAGGTTCGGTTGCGGCTGAGGATGCGGTTTGAGAAGTTGCTTGGTCTGACGTCTCTGAATCAGTTGCTGGAACAACCTTGTCTACAACCGTCTTGACGGCTTTATCGACAGCCGAGTCATCGGCAACCGACGTATCCGTATTAACGTCTGTGATTGGTTCCGTTGGCGTGTCAGAATCCGCTGAGGTGTCTTTTGCATCGGTGTCTTTAGTATCTGTTTCATTTGCAGAAGATTGGTCCGAACTAGACGCTGTACTTCCTGTCATCTGAGCTGAATCTTTGTCAGTGTTCGATGTGTCGGCCGTCTGATCAGTTGAGGCATCGGTGTTTGAATCATCTTTATTAGTACTAGGATCCACCTGATTGTTCTTCGCATCCCCATATGATGTTGTGACATCTTTTTCATCATTTCCGGAAGATGTGGTGGTAGCCTTTGAATCTTGCACTTGGGCAGCAACACTATCCCCCGAAGTGCTGTCCGCTGCAGTAGGCTTCACTGTCACGGAAGATTCAACTGTCTTTGCCGTCGATTGTATTGTATCCGTTGTATCTGCATTAGCCTGTGAACTAACCCCAAAGCTGCCAAAGACCAACAGCGAGAATAACAGTGTTAACCTGTATTTTGATTTCGTATTCATTTGTCGACTCCCCCACAATTACTCGCTTATCAAATGATACTGATTAAATAATACTTACTAGATGTAATCATAATTGATTTAGTAAAATTTAGCAAGACGCCAGCAAAGACTTTACCCGAGTGTAAGCGGCATGTAAGGGTTTCGTAACAATAGCATGCTAAAGTAATATATGATTCAATAATATGAGGAGATAATGATATGAATAAACGATATTACATAGCGATCGTTGCGACTGCCGCATTGGGGATGGCAGTTTCGATGGCGCCGGCTAGTGCCGCGACGACGACTCCAACGACACCAACATCAACGTCTTCATCAAGTACGTCCACTAAAACAACTAAAAGTACCAAAGATAAGACACAAGAGGAAACACCGGCAGCGACTCTCGTTTCCTCGGAAAGCTACGACCAGCCACTTCCCTATCATTTAAAGGGTGGCTACGTTTACACGACTTCCGGCTTAAATAAAACCTTGGGCGCTGCTAAAGACTTTGCCAAAATAACCTGGTATGCTTATAAGAAAGCTGTCATTGACCGTTCGGCCCAGGGCAAAGGCAACTCTGTTTGGTACTACGTCAAGAGTGGTTCCGGCAAACAATCAGGCTGGGTCTGGCGCGGCAATCTACAGGATATTTCGGAAGGAACCTTTAATATCGCAATGAAAAATAGTGACTACTTCAAATCAGACAAAATCATTACCATGGGTGACTCAATCACCGCCGGCTATGATGGCTACGAAACCCTCGACGCCGGCTACCCAACTTGGTTAGCCCGATACTTGAACGCCAAAGTTGATAACGCTGCATATAACGGCGCCTTTCTCTGTGATGCCGGCGATATGTCGACGCCAGGCGACCTCGGCACGACCGTCAACGATACCAATTTTGCCAAATATAACGTGGCAACGATTGCTTATGGAACCAACGACTACGGCCACACCGATTCAACTCTGGACCAAATCAAGGTCACCTTGGATACCAACATCAAGAAAATGAAGGCCGAAAATAAGAATTTGATTATTTACGGTATTTTGCCATTAACCCGTTATGACAATAATCAAAATTCCGATGATGTGACTGGCCAAGGTGGTTACACCATGAACGAGTTGCGCAGCGCCGAAGCAGAAGTTTATCAAGCAAACGACGTCCCATACCTTAATTGGCAGGATGTTGATCCCAACTTGATCACCGATGCCAACCATATCGACCGCTTCAACGACGGCCGTCTACATCCTGCTGCCAAGACTTATCAGTTGATGGCCAGAGATATTGCCAAATTCATGATCAGCAATTTCCCACAAGATCAAATCAAGAAGACAACTTCAACCAAGAAAACAACCAAGTCGACTACAAAAACCACAGCGACTAAGAAAACCACTGCAACAAAAGCAACAAGTAACTATTAATTTCTATAAGAAAAGACATGTCCTGAAACTGAGGACATGTCTTTTCTTATCAACATTTTTAAATAAATGGCCGAACAATTCCAGCGATATCTGAGCGTTGACTGTTTCGAATCGGCTGGACCATGATTCTTGGCGGCCAGCTTTCAATCACCCGATTGTGTCCTAAATAAATGGCCACGTGCCAAATCACGTGCGTGCCCGGTTGATAATAAAATACCAGGTCACCGCGTTGGCGTTTGGCATACGCAATGTGCTTGAACTTCTTAGCTGCCCATAAATTTCGTGAGTTCCATTCGTTTCCTGGGTAGGCATGATGAATCGAACTGGTTGGTAAGGGATTGATACCACCCGCATAAAGCGCCTGCATCACCAAGCCGGAACAATCCGTCCCATACTTTGGACTCGATGACGATCCAACAAGATAGGGATTCCCCATGTAGCGATAAGCTTGATGAATCATCGCCGCAATATGCGCCTGACGCCCATTCCATGCATGGGCCTTCAGTGGTGCAATGTAGCGATCAATACTTGTCCAGGCGTTTTTTGAGAAGCCCATTTTCAACCAAGTCTGTTCGTTGACGTTTCCCGTCACTTTTAAATGGTGGCGGCGTTGAAATCTTTTAACAGCATTGTAGGTTGCCTGGTTGTATTTGTCATAGCCGGTAAAGGTCCCCATTTTGCGCATAATGTACCAAGTTTTAATCCCTTCAAAATGCCGTTTAACCGTGTAGCCGACTTGTCCGTGAGGCTTAATTTGATGATATTGAACCTGATAATATTGTTTCGGATTCTGGTAGCCGGAAGTCTTGACGACAAATCGTTTGTTTGCGGTCACGTATTTGCCGGTATTGGTCTTTAAAACAGGCGCGTGCCCATCTAACGTGACGACTTTGGTAATTTTGGCAAAGTGGTCGGCACTGACCTTCTGATCCGGATGAAGTTTTGCGGGATCTCGGTAATAGGTAACTGCCCGCTTTGTTTTGATAATTTTGGGATTGGTTGTGTAGTAGTCCGTGCTGGCCTGGGTCGTCATGCCGGTCAGCGCAAACACTAAAATAAATGTGGCGCTGATCATGGCAACTAGTTGCTTGTAATTTTTCATTTCAACATTCTCCTATTTGTTAATAACTCAGGGCTCGATAGCCATCCCTTGATCGATGGTACTGCATGGTTGAAATTTTCATGCTGGTCTTTTTCTTCGTCCACGGGTCGTTATAGTAAAAGCGGGTTTTGGAAAATCCAGATATGGTGATGGCGTGATTGACAAAGCCGTCGACATTATTCAACCAAACGACGACCGGCCGTTGGTTGGTAATTTGTTGCTTAATGGCGGCAGTGGTTGCGCCCGTCATATTTTTGGCGCTGCCGACTTGACGTTTGACTACCTTCATCAACCCACGTGGGTACACATACCAGCCGGTTGGGCTGTACGGACTACCGACAAATCCTTTGTTGGGGTTGCGGCTGCGAGGGACCTGCTTAGCCAACTGCATCTTAGTGACTTTCGACCCGGCAAAATTGAGCATCATCGTGGTTGCCACAATTTCACACCCCGTTGGCAGTTCAGGCCTTTGCGCGATCAGTGGAACATTCAACCAGCGATAGGAATTGTCCGTCGCGTTCTCGTGGACCCAGCCTGTAAACTGGTGATAGGTAAACTTCAACCACGTGGCATTACCAACATTTTCCTGTTGAGTAATATGAACTTTTTGATGCCGAAATTCATTGGCGTGGGCAATTGGCTGAATATTTTCAGCAGACGTTTTCCAACCACCAGACTTATACACACCGTAATTATGTTTCGGTGTGCTTTTAATTCGTGTGTAAAAATTGCTGTCCTTTAGGCTGGTAACATCCTGATAATTGGTATCCGCGCTCGCGGAGGGGCCGCTTACCCCCATCAAAATCCCCAGGACGATAAACGCGATCAAACAAGTTAGACGCTTCATGAGCAATCCTTTCTATGTATAAGATAAATTTTATTATACTATCTTTTTGTCAATTTTTACATGACACTTTACTAAAATTGATATCCCATTCTTGATTTTATATAACAACCAGTGCGAAATTAATCATAAGTAAAAAACACGCGACCCGAAATTAATCGGATCGCGTGTTTATTTTTAATCGCCTGAAAGACATATGCTTGAAGTATGCCTTCCACCCAGCGATTTATTCGTTACCTGTGTGCAACTACAAATCATATTGACGGAACTAGTGATTCCATAAAGCGGACGGCCAAATCACTTTGGTCGACATTACATATTAAGTTTGTAGAGCTGGAATTGGTAAAAATATGAATCATGTTAAAGCTTATCAAAGATTACTTAGCAATGTAATCAGTGTTGGCATTAGCATTAGTTTCTTGTGCGGGAAGTGGCAATGTAGTAGTGAATCTCTGCATTACAACTTTAACAGTAGCACCCTTAGTCTGCAAATCGGCGTTATTAGCCTTAGTTGCTTGACCATCAAATACGTAGAAGTAACGTTGAGTACCATTGTTAAGTGATTGACCAAAGAATCCAGTCTTAGGAAGACCAGTAGTTTTCCCAGTTGTTGGATCAGTCAATTGACCTGCGGATGCAGTATAAGAATTTGTAGCATCCTTAAATTGATTAATGAACTGGGCGTTAGCATTATTACCTAAATCGTAATCATCAAAGTATTTAGATACATTGAATGTTGATGGTGTCGTCTTAGTATCAGGAAGTGCTTTTGATTGTTGGTCAGCAGTCATTGCTGGATAACCATAAGCAAAATCACTTGCTGAAAGAGCTGCGATTGAAGAACCTGAAGTTGTTTCATAGTAGAAAGCAACCTTTGTTTGTGCAGCAGTTGGCGTAACATCAACAGTCAAAGTATCGCCAAACTTAGCACCAGTAATAACTGGACTAATGGTCAAATTAGAAGCATTGCTGGCAACTGACTTACCATCAGTAGTCTTAAATGTATAACCCGAAGGTGCACCGGTGTTTACGAGGTATTGAGTCAGGCTGTAACCAGCATTGTTAACCAAAGCATTGACAGCATTACCTTGCTTGGTACCAGTAGAAGCGGTAGTCCAAGTATTAGTCTTATCTAAGACCTTACCAGTAGTCGCATCACGATAAGCGATCTTGACACTAGTATCAGCGTTAAACGTATCAACTGGTGTTGCTGGAGTAGCTTGCTTCAAGCCGCTGTAAAGAATCCAGCCATTAGCTTTGCTGTTGGCAGCATCGGTCGCTTCGATCTTAACCCACAAGTCGCCTTCACGGGTCCGAGTTGTTTCATCGGTAACCTTGAATGTTGCGTCCTTGTATGGTGTTGAGTCGGTAATGACACGGCCCTTCTTGTATTGAGTCCATGCAGGATAAGTGTATGTGACTTCAGTGCCGTCATTTGTGGTACCAGGATTTGCGATCTTGTAAGTTGCGGCCTTTTGAGTTGCACTCAAGCCAGTTGTTTGACCTTGGGTGTTAATTGAGGCACTTGAATTTACAGATGAGCTGGTATCAGCATTTGCAGCTGGTGCAGTGGTAGTGTTGTACTGTTCAACACCGCCGCCAAATACACCAGAAGTCTTACCACCATAGATCCAGCCACGGTATGCGCCATCAAATGACACAATCTTGTAGTAAACTGATCCACGGTTTGTTGTTGCAACACGGTAGGCACGAACGTTGTGTTGTGAGCTCTTTGAGTTTGCGAAACTGCTTAATACAGCCTTGCTTGCCTTAACTCGGGCACCACGTAATGTACCTGCTTTAGTATACAAAGCGCTCTTACCGGTGAAGTTAACGTTGCGAGACGTTGCATCCCCACCAAGTGCTTTGTTAGAAGTAACTTTCGCATATGACTTTGCGCTTGCTTGAGTAGCATTTGCAGTACCGACTGCGGCAACAAGGCCAAGTGCGGCAACCCCTACGAAAAGTGACTTTTTCAAAGTATTTTTCAAATTACATTCCTCCAATATGTTAAAGATTAGGACAAGTATAACGCACTCAGATATAAAAGCGATCTTAAGCTTTTAATAAGTTAGAGTGCTTAACCAACCTTTTTTAGTATAGCATCTTTTAAGGGTCGTCCACAAAGGTTTGCAATTAAAAAACGGTCCGAAATTAATCGGACCGTTAGTAAAACCTTTATTCATGAAGAAATGAGCTTGAAGCATTTCGTCACTGTTGCATAAGCCGCTTGATTGCTTATGCAACGACAAAATTTTCATCATATTGGATTGGAGATAATGATTAACACAAAAGGAGGGCAGACAATGACTTTGTCTGAATCCCCCCTCTTGGACTCGTTTGAAGAATATCATATTGAATCTTTGCATACGATGCTGGCGTATGCGGACGTACATCGTGCTTTGTAGTTTTTTGCTTTTACCTAGTGGAAAACGTGCTTCGACGACCACAAACGAAGTGCAGTGTCTAGTCCTGTGGACGACGCAACTGATGCTAGTCGCACTTGCGTGGTTTTACCTTAGCAAAAATGTAACTTTGGTTTTTTTGCTTTTACCTAGTGGAAAACGTGCTCCGACGCAACTGACACTGCGATCTAAGCCACTTTGATTCAAATCCAAACCCAGGATTTCAATCAAAGCGACCTTAGCTCTCCGTGTCAAACCGTTGCTAGTCGCACTCTACTTTGACACATAATCCGTATTCGCATTCAAATCAGAGTTTAAGCTGTTTGGCGTTGTGTTGGTTGTGTATCGATCAAACACAAGGGTCACGCTTGAACCGTTTGCCAAAGTTGATGCATTGGCTGCAAGAGTCTTGGTTGGGTTGTATACGTAGAAGTAATGTGCAGTGGCAGTCGATGTCGACTTAGTTGAGTCAATTTGACCAAAGAAGCCGGTTAAGCCCGTCGTCGTTACTTCGTTACCATTAATATCCCAAATATCACTGTTTCTGTAAATAGTTTGAACACTATTAGATGAACTGGTGCTGTTCAATGCCTTGGTAAATTTACCGTTGGCACCAAAGTAATCAGAAACCGTAAACGTTCCGTTAGTAGCGCCGCCAGCTGGCAGTGCATCTTCTTGTGCAGAAGCCGTCAATGCTGGGAAGCCATATAAGAAGTCACTCGATGATAATGATGAGTTGGCCGTTCCAGTGGTTCCGGCAACATCAAACTTAACTTTGGTTTGTGAAGCAACAGGTGTTACATCAACCGTCAAAGTTGAGCCGAATTTAGCGCTGGAAAGTGCAGGCGTAACCGTCACGTTACTTCCATCTGATGCAAGATCTTTACTATCAGTGGTATCAATCTTATATCCAGAAGGTGCGCCTTCACTGTAAATGTACTTACCAATAGTTAAGCCCTTTGCGTTCGTGTAGCTGGCTGCACTGCCGCCCTCCTTGGTACCAGTAGCTGAAGTAGTCCAAGTGTTGGTGGTGCTCAATGTCTTACCAGTTGAAGTATCACGATAAGCAATCTTGACACTGGTGTCAGCGTCAAAAGTGGTTGTTGGTGTCGTTGAAACAGTCTTCAAACCACTGTATTTAATCCAGCCATTTGCTTTGCTGTTAGCTGAATCAGTTGCTTCGATTTTAACCCAGAGGTCGCCTTCACGAGTCCGAGTTGTTTCGTCTGTAACCTTGAAGGTCGCGTCCTTGTATGGGGTCGAGTCGGTAATCACACGGCCTTGCTTATATTGTGTCCAGGCAGGATACGTATAAGTAACTTCCGTGCCATCATTAGCGGTTCCTGGTGTGGCAATCTTGTAAGTAGCCGCCTTTTGTGCAGCAGTCAAAGCAGTCGTTTGAGTTGCTTGTGCAGAGTCGGTTGAGTATGAAGATGCAGATGATGACGTGCTGCTTGCGGCAGCTGGGTCAGTCGTTGTGTTATAGGACTTCACCCCGCCAGCAAATGCAGTCGTTGACTTACCACCGTAAATCCAGCCGCGATACGTGCCGTCGTATGAAACGATCTTGTAGTAGACGGATCCTCGATTGGTTGTGGCCACTCGATAAGCACGCCAGTTCTTCTTACTGCTGGTTGAATCAGCTAAATTAGCCAGCGTGTTCTTAGTCGCAACCGTTTTAGCACCTTTCAAAGTTCCAGCCTTTGTGTAGAGCGCATTGGTTCCGTTCACGTTGACATTTCGTGAAGTCGCAGCCGTGGTTAACGCCTTATTGGATGTGACCTTCGCGTATGACTTGGCACTTGCTGAAGTCGCATTAGCAGTCCCGGCAATCGCAACAAAACTCAAAGCCGCAATTCCTGTATAAATCGATCTTTTTAGATTTTTATTCAATTTCTATTCCTCCTTAACAAAGAATACATTTAGTATAACCTGTTATAGGAACATTGACATTACGGTACTCATACAAATTTCTTAAGTTGTTTCAGCAATGTGACATGAATAAAACAATCCAACAAAAGTGCATAGATATTCTTAAATTGTTGTATATTTAAGGTCCAGTTAAGGTGCCCAATGTAGAGTCTAAATCTTTTTATCGAAAAAGGCGGATCGAATTTAATCGACCCGCCTTTAAAGACTACCTTTATAAAAGCAGCAAGTTTGAAGTACTGCTTTCACTCGCATAAACCGCTTGATTGAATATGCGACTACAAATCATTTATATATTGGATGAAACTTTGGAAAACTAAAGGAGGTCGGGCAAGCTCCCTTGTCCGAACCCCCTTTATTTACTTGTAGAGCTGTGCTGTTATGCAACTTGAAACAAATGTGCTTTTAGGAAAGTGTTATCTATATTATTGTGCAATGTAATCAGTGTTTGCCTTAGTGTCCTTAGTTGCTTCACCAGGTAATTGAGTATTAGTGGTGTAACGTTGGAGAACAACTTTAACGGTTGCACCCTTTGATTGGGAAGCAGCGTTGTTAGCAAGTGTGTCCTTTGAGTTAAATACATAGAAGTAACGTTGGTTACCGTTGTTCAATGATTGGCCAAAGAAACCAACTTTTGTCGTCCCGTTCTTTGCGGTACCGGCAACGTTTGCTAAAGTTCCTTTATTGGCAGTGGCGTGATTAACAGCCTCATTGAAGGCCTTAGCAAATTTACCATTACTGCTTCCGGCTTCACCGAATAACGTCGTCAAATCAAATGAGGTATCAGTTGACTTGCCAAGTGCAGTAACCTGAGCGTCAGGGGTCAATGCGGGGTAACCGAATGCAAAGTCGCTTGACTTCAAAGCGGTCAATGCGCCACCTTCAGCATCTTCAGAGTAGAAGGATACTTTTAAAGCAGCCTTGGCAGCTGGTGTGACATCAACCGTTAAGGTGTCGCCAAATTTAGCAGTGGCGACATCTGGCGTGATGTTCTTGTTGCTGGCAAAGGAATATCCTGATGGTGCCTCTAATTGCTTGTTGATATAGTCAGCCAAGCTGTACCCACCATTGTTAACCAAGCTGGCAACCGAATCGCCCTGCTTAGTTCCAGTTGAAGCCGTCGTCCAAGTGGCCGTCTTGTCTAAAGTCTTTCCGGTTGTTGTATCACGGAAAGCAACCTTAACACTCTTGCTGGCATCAAAGTCAGTTGAAGGTGTAGTTGACGTCTTGGCTAAGCCGCTGTACTTGATCCAACCATTTGCTTTGCTGTTCTTTGAGTCGGTTGCTTCAATCTTAACCCATAAGTCACCTTCACGGGTCCGAGTGGTTTCGTCGGTAACCTTGAAAGTTGCGTCCTTATATGGGGTTGAGTCGGTGATTACCCGACCCTTTTTGTATTGGGTCCATGCAGGGAATGTGTAAGTGACTTGAGTGCCGTCATTTGAAGTTCCTACAGTGGCAATTTTGTAAGTTGCAGCTTTTTGATCAGCAGTTAAGCCATTAGTTTGGACGGTTGTGCTGGATGAAGCTGATGATGCTGATGAACCTGAAGTCGTCGTATCAGTGGTTGCTGCAGGAGCAGTCGTTGTGCTGTATGATTCAACACCACCACCAAATGTGGATGCTGACTTGCCGCCATAAATCCAGCCACGGTATTGGCCGTCAAATGAAACGACTTTGTAGTAGACTGAACCGCGGTTAGTCGTTGCGACACGGTAAGCACGTACATTGTGTTCAGAAGATTGGCTGTCGCCAAAAGTTCCTAAAGTAGTTTTACCTGCAACAACTTTAGCGCCTTTTACTGTACCTGCTTTAGTGTATAAAGCAGCGTTTCCAGTAAAGTTAACGTTACGAGTTGTGGCATCACCAGATAAAGCCTTGTTAGAGGTTACCTTGGCGTATGTTTTTGCACTTGCTTGTGTGGCATTAACAGTTCCAGCAACAGCAACGAAGCTTAGAGCAGTAAGTCCCACAAAAAGTGACTTTTTCAAAGTGTTCTTCAAATTCTATTCCTCCAATTGTGTAACAAATAGTCATCTAGTTTGAGCGCGCTAAACGAGAAGTGAAATCATATTACTAAAAATTAGCAAAGCAGAGCAATTAATTTAGTAATTTTTCACTGCTAAAAGATTATCACAGATGTGAAGGAAAATGTATAAATTGAGGAAATGTTCATAGAAAAGTCACATTTATACGGACAAATAAATACGTCTTATCCCTTTATCATCAATGGGTAAGACGTATTACTTATTAAAATTGCGAATTTTAAATGTGCATATTTTGTGTATAAAGTGTGAAGATTTTGTGAAGATTGGGGTTTTAGTAAAGTTGTAACGTTGTACTTGCTTTAAGACGGTGGTTTAACCGTGTCAAGTTAATTCTGAGCTGGTTGTTTAGGCTGCTGTTGTGGTGCCGACATAATATAATAAACTGTTGTCTCATCACCAAATTTCCCGGCGTTCACTTTTGATTGGTCTAAACTAAATGTTACATAATAATATGATACGGTAGCACCTTTTCCTTTTCCCAAACTAGTCAATTGTGGATACAGTGGGGATGTAAGTGTATTAAAGTTATCAATTAAATAACCACTCAAATCACCCTTTGTAAATTCGGCACCAGACTTGCCTTTGAAGCCATCGATAGCCGTTAAATTTGATTGAAATTTCTTAACGGCAGCATTTTTAAAATCATCATTAATTTTTGAAAGTGCTTTCTTACCCTTATCGTTTGTATTTGTCAATTGCTTTAAAATATCGGTAATATCAGATACTTTAGATGAATGTAGGTCTGCAGCACTCATGGAAACTTCATTGCCGTCCTTTGTTACTATAAGATCAACTGAAGTGTCATCATAATCCGCATTAATTGGTGACAAAGCTTGGGCATCCTTCACATCCGTGTCATTACTTGCGATCGACATTGGAATAATTTTACTGGACACATCCTGATCGACAACTGTCGGATTGACAACGACGTTCACTTGGCCACCAAATACCCCCGTTGAAATTGACTGAATCTGAGTCGCATTTAAGCCACTTTTGGCCAGTGAAAATGTTGAATTGGTTAAAAGGCTGGAGATCTTTGTGGTAATATCACTTTTTTCTCCATCACTTAGGGTTCCGATAACCGACCCTTTCGTCGCGCCATTTCTTACCCAATCAAAACTTTTAATCAGCTTACCGTCAGTTGTTGTCAAATTAATTCGTACAGCATTATCAGCAACTTTGTCCGCTAAATTAACTGTGATCGTAACCGTACTACCAAAAGTAGTTTGGGCTAGCTGAGTTATCTGACTTAGTGTCAATGCAGCTAAATTGTAGTCCGTTCCACTGAGCAGACTTTGAATTTTAGTTGTAACTGCTGACTGGTCAGTTGAATCCAATGACCATTGACCATTGACGTTAGTACCGAAGATTGCACCTTTTAAGCCACCTACACGTGGATAATCAAATGAACTTACTGCTTTTCCTGAAGCATCCACCAAATTAACGCGAATGGCGTTATCTGGAACTTGATTTACAGTCGGAACCTGACTCAACCCGCTAAGCAAAATCCAGCCTGTTGCCGGAGAGTTAACATTATTTGGGTCATAAATGTGGACCCACTGATCGTTTTCACGCGTCCGAATGCCGACTTGGTTGATTCTAAAGTTGGTGTTGGCATACATACTTGAATCAGTGATTGCCCGGCCAACCTTGTATTGCGTCCATGATGGTTCCTTATAAGTCACGGACTTACCATCATTTCGAGTACCTGGTGTTGTAATTCGATACATCGCGTTCTGTTGATCGGCGCTCAACGCTGACATCCCTTGATTGATAAATGTTGAATAGCGTTTCAAGCCGCCACCAAAGTAGCCGGTACTTTTCCCACTATAAATCCAACCACGGTACATCCCATCAAATGTGACGACTTTATAATAAACAGAGCCCCGACTGGTAACGGCCACTCGATAAGCACGGACGTTACTTCTAGAATCGCTGGAAATAGCCAACCCCCTCAAAGTTGACTTGGTTGCAACGACCCTTGCGCCTTTCAAAGTACCGACTTTGGTATACAAAGCTTTCTTCCCGGTAAAGCTAACATTACGACTGCTCTCCGGGATTGTTAACTTGTCATTGCTGGCGATTTTGGCATACGTTTTTGCACTCGTGTCCTGCGCGTGCTGTACCCCTACTCCAACGGTGAATCCTAACACTGCGACGCTCAAAAAGATGGATCTCTTTACCCTCAAATTCATGAAATACTCCTCAAAAATATTATTTGTGACTCCTACGATTTTACATTAGTTGAGGGTGGTATTCCATCTATTTTAAGAATTAATTCACAAAAATGCCCGGGACCATAGATATACGAAATTTCAGATTATTATCTCCAACCAATTAATGATAAAATAAAAAATGTGCATTAGATCACAGCAATTATTTGAGGAGTGAAGTTATGAAGAAGATCATCTACTGTTTCTTGTTAACGGTCATGATGGTTGGCGGCGTCAGCTACTCGCAACCAACGACAACGTCAGCAGCCACATACGTTTACACGACCCGAACCGGGAAACATTATTTCTATCATCGGCACAACCGGGGATTGAATCGCGCCAAGAAAGTTTATCGCGTTAAGCTTTCAACTGCCAGGAAACGTGGATTGACATTGGCAAAGACCGACTACAATCCACACAAGAAAACGACCACTCGAAAGAAGGCCAACCGCGCCCGGAAGAAGGCGGCAAGCACAAGCAGTAAGCCGATTCGAGTCAATGGTAAGCAAATTGTGATCATTAATCACAATCGGCCGAAGTTTTCCAAGAGTACCCTTTCCCGTCGACACGGTGCTTGGCAGAAGTACGGCAATCTTGATTTCTTGAATCGGGCGACAACCGCCAATGCATTGCTAAACAAGAAATTAATGCCAACTGGGGAAAGAGAGCCGCTCTACTTTGACCCAACCGGCTGGCACAACAAGCGCATCAAGGGTGGCTGGCTGTATAACCGCTGTCATCTAATCGGCTATCAGTTGACCGGGCAAAACAATAATCCGAAGAACCTGATCACCGGAACCCGGTCGCTGAACACGCCAAGTATGCTGCGGTACGAAAATCAAGTTGCCTATTACCTCCGCGGAAGCTACAAGCACTACATCCGTTACCAGGTAAGACCTGTATTTAAAGGCAACGATTTGCTGGCAAGCGGCGTTCAAATGCAGGGTAAATCAATTGGCAGCAACAAAGTTCACTTCAACATTTATATCAAAAACATTCAAGCAGGCGTCAAAATTAATTACAAGACTGGTACCAGTCGCGTCGGTTAATTGACATTGAATGAAAACAGGGCATCCCTTGGTTAGGGTGCCCTGTTGTTTTGTCTTATTTTCATTGATATGAATCATGTTCCCTTTTGCTGAACTATTAGTTAATGAATTCTCTCAATCTTGTTGACTCATATATATTAAGTCGGATCTGTTGGACTCGGGGATTTTTGTTATACCGAATTGATTTAGTAAAGTTTCTTCACATTCATCTGTGTTGTGGCACGTTAACATGTCGCCAAGTACAGTAAAAAGTAAGGCCATTTCATATGACCTTACTTTTTGAATATTAACATCCAAGTTCATTCTATTTACTTAATCCATCATACGTATAATATGCTTTAACAGGATTCCCATACGTTCCACTATCAGCCTTATATGCACTGAATGTATATTGAACCCACTCGTTAGTGTCTTTAACTGGGGCTTTTTCAATGTCTCCATCTGGACTAAAGACTGGTATTTTAACTGACTTTAATGTCTTTAACGCAGAATTATTTACATATCCTGTTGCAGTGTCTTCAGTAAACGCAGCTCCGGGAGTTCCACTAAATTCGTCAAAGTTCAAACCAGTCGAAATGAATTGTGATTTAGCTTGATCAACAAATTTTTCGGAGATACCGTCATAAGCGGCCTTCCGAACTGCATCATCCTTAATACCACTTAAGAAGTTAGTTAACAAATCTTTCCCATTAGGGTCTGCTAATTGAGCTGCCGTCACGTTAAAGGTCCGATTCGTCGGCGTTGCAGCTCCAGTAACAGTTGGGTTTTCAACAAATTTGTCTTGGGTTACTTCGCTCGGAATTGAATACCCATTTGGAGTGTTACTATACACCCCGGAAACTCCTTTAAGGGCCGTAAGTGTCTTATCGTCTGAATCCTTTTGCTTACCATATGGGGTAATGGTACTTATCCCATTCGACACCGGCACCACATTCAGATAAACCTGCCCACCATATTGTCCGCGGGCAATCGTATCGATTTGGCTGGTACTCAGTGTGTTACCGCCGGAAAGCTGGTAGCCTGAGTTTGCCAGTGCTGTCGTGATTTGGCTTTGAATGGTTGCTTTGTCGCCATCGCTTAACGTCCAGTTGGTGCTGCCGCTGACCGCAGATCCGACCGTTGTTCCCTTGGTTGCGCCGCCTTTAACAAAATCAATTGTCTTCAGCGATGTGCCATCAGGTTTACGGAAATTAATTCGCAGTGCGTTGTCAGCAATGTTAGTCACGGCATTCACCGAGATATTCACAGAACTACCAAAATTAGTCTGGGCAATCTGGGCAATTTGAGCAGTCGTCAACATATCCAACGTGTAACTGGTTCCGTTCAATGCATCCCGAATTTGATTCAAGATACTTGCCCGGTCAGACATACTGATTGTCCAGTTACCGTTATCGCTGTACCCAAAGTTAGTTCCCTTCTTGGCACCATCACGAGTGACTGTGATGGATTTAATCACCTTACTATTGTCCTTTGGATCGACCAAATTAATTTGGATTGCGTTGTCGGCAACCGGTGCTTCAGTCTGCTTCAAGCCGCTGTATAAAATCCAGCCGTTCGCAGGCGAATTGGCGTTTGTGGTATCCGTGATGTGAACCCATTGGTCGCCTTCACGCGTCCGTGTTCCCACTTGATCAATCTTAAATGTGCTGTTGGCATATGGGCTGGAATCCGTAATCGCCCGGCCAACCTTGTATTGCGTCCATGCCGGCTGTTTGTAGGTCACAGTCTTGCCGTCATTAGCAGTCCCAGGGCTGGCAATCTTGTATGTGGCCTTCTGTTGCGCATCAGTCAAGCTGGACAGGTTCTGGTTTTTAAATGTGTCAAATGCGGTGATCCCGCCGCCAAATACTGATTGAACCTTACCACCGTAAATCCAGCCACGATAGGCACCGTCGTAAGTGACTACCTTATAATAAACCGATCCACGATTAGTTGTCGCTACCCGATAAGCCCGCACGTTATTCTGTGAGCTTTTGGAATTAGCGATCTTCTTCACGGTGGTTGTCGATGCGACCTTCTTGGCACCTCTTAATGTACCTGCCTTAGTGTAGAGGGCATTTGAGCCGGTAAAGTTAACGTTCCGACTGGTTGGGGTGCTGGTCATCTTGTGATTTGACGTTACCCGCGCATAACTCTTGGCGTTTGCTGATTGGGCTGTGGCGGTTCCCGCAGCTGCAACAAATCCTAAAGCAACTAATGACACGAATAATGATTTCTTGAGATTAGACGTCATAAAAGTACTCCTCCTTTACAAAACTTAACAAATATCTACTCCTTGGGTACATTTTCATTATAAAGGACCTATACTTTCGAACTCAATTTTAAACTCTGGAATCAAATGACTTTCAATTTTGATTCTCCAGACACTCATTCACCACTTGACTTTTAGCCGGTTTCCTCGTTTAATACAGATGTACAAATAACTTAATTAATCATTTTGTGGTCTGGGGTGCTGAAAAGCTGAGACAAACCCATGGAACCTGACGCAGTTAGTACTGCCGTAGGGAGACCATTTTAGTCAATCAGTTTCTGTGAAAACGACTGAAAGCCCACTTTGAATTTCAAGGTGGGCTTTTTAATGTCATTGGTTTGACGACCCCTGAGCAAAATGGTGGGAAAGGAGCGGTGGTTTGTTGTCGTCTGTTACCATATTTTGAAATTCAATCAGGAGGACTATTTTGAAAACTTCAAGGACTTTTACCAACCAAATGCATGAACTTGCTCAGCCACTTTGGCTTCAAAGTGTCAATCATCCATTCATCAAGCAATTAATCTCTGGTGAACTGCCAATGTCAACGTTCCGCTATTATCTTCTTCAAGACCGCTACTATCTCAGTGAATTCGGCAAGCTCCACAACCTGATTGCGGAACAAATGGACGACCCCGTCGCCATCGACTTTCTTAGAAAAGGTGCTGCGGGCTTAAAAAACGGTGAAATTGCTGTCCGTAAAGGCTTCTTCACCCAACTGAACATCACCAAAGAAGAGATTGCCCTCACCCCGATCGCACCAACGGCATACAACTACGTCAACCACATGTACGCCGCTCTTTACCGCGGGACGCCGCAACGGGCAATTTCCGCACTGCTCCCCTGCTACTGGTTGTATAACGAGATTGGCAAGGCGATCATTTCGCAAGGTTCCCCAGTTTCGCTTTACCAACAGTGGATTGAAACCTATGACAGTGAGGGCTACACCGACAGTGTCAACCAAATGATCAACTTGACCAACCTCGCTGCCAGCCAAGTCGATGACGCTGAACGCCAACAAATGACCGACGTGTTCATTAAAAGTAGCGCTTACGAATTGGGGTATTGGCAGATGTCGTTGAAGCATGAGGATTGGGATGCGTTGACGAGATAAAATATTATAAATTAATAAATCTGTACATCAAAAAGTGACTCGCACCTTTGCTAGTAATAGCGACTATTGGTTGAGAGTCACTTTTTATCGTTAATTCCCATAGGACTCAAAAAGCGAGCCTACCCGTACAGGCGACTCGCTAAAAAACAGTGAAGCAAACTTTATTACTTGTTTGTAGATGTTACTTCGGGAATTTTATTGAATGGAGATGCGTCATAAACAACCTTTGCTGGGTCCCCATAGGTTCCCGTTATAGCTCCTCCAGTGTTAACAATGTCAAATGAATAAGTTATATTTGAAATTGTTGGATCCTGAACTTTATTCTGACCGTCCAGTGAAAATACGGGGAAGTTTGGTGAATGAATGTACCACAGATTATTTACTAAGAGTGACCCAGTTAGATCCGTAATGCCCCATTTACTGCCACTTTGACCTTTAAAGCCATTGAAGTTCAAATTGCTTAAAGCATATTCTTGAATTGCTGCATCGTAAATTGCTTTATTCACTCCATTAACAGCTTCTATTGCCTTATTTTGTGCAGATGTTCCAGTTTCCGATCCAACTGCATGAGTAACAATATTCTGTACAAAAGCAGTAGTCAAATTACCAGGAACGTCATTGAAAGGCTTATCAGGATTGTTAGGATCAGCTAACTCAATCTTGGTTGTCACACTTGACCCACTCACAGGATGGAGTGGACTGCTTTGATTGAGAGAAAATACATATGGAGTAATGGTACTCGTCGCACTACTTACCGGCACAACATTAATATAAACCTGTCCACCGTAAGTTCCACGAGCAATGGCATCCATTTGTGTACTGTTCAAAGTATTACTATTAGTATTCAACTGGAAGTTAGTCCCACTTAAAGCGGAATTGATTTGAGATTCCATGGAACTCTGATCACCCGAATATAATGACCAAAGTGTATTACCACTTGCAGAGAGTCCAACATTACTACCTTTAGCAACGCCACTCTTGGACCAGTCAGTATACTTAAGAATCGTTCCATCAGGCTTTACAAGGTTGATCCGAACGGCATTATCAGCAATATTAGCAATCTTATTAGCGACCAAATTAGTCGAACTGCCAAAGTTGGTCTGAGCGATTTGTGCAATTTGGGCTGTGGTCAAGCTATCAAGACTGTAGTTCGTGCCGCTAAGCGCTGCTCGAATTTGATTTTGGATGCTTGCCAAGTCAGATTGACTAATCGTCCAACCACCATTTGAATAGTACCCGAAGTTAGTGCCTTTCGTTGCACCACTTCTGGTAATCGTGACGGATTTAACGATTGTTGAATTATTGCTTGGATCGACCAAATTAATTTGAATGGCGTTATCGGCAACCGGTGCTTGTGCCTGTGTCAATCCACTCATTAAGATCCAGCCATTAGCTGGTGAGTTGGCGTTGTTAACGTCATAGATGTGAACCCACTGATCGTTTTCACGAGTCCGAGTTCCAACTTGGTCAATCTTGAAGATGGTGCTTGCGTAAGGTGTTGAATCGGTAATTGCCCGGCCAACCTTGTATTGTGTCCATGCAGGTTGCTTGTAAGTGACGGTCGTGCCATTATTTGCAGTCCCTGGGTTGGCAATCTTGTAGGTTGCACTTTGTTGCGCAGCAGTTAACGTCGATAAGCCTTGGTTTTTAAACGTGGTGTACTGGGTAACTCCCCCAGCAATACTTGCAACGCTCTTGCCACCGTAAATCCAGCCACGGTATGCACCATCATAAGTAACTACCTTATAATAAACCGATCCCCGGTTAGTCACGGCTACTTGGTATGCCCGGACGTTGTTCGTCGAAGACTGAGAATTCTTAATTTTGTTAAGCGTTGTCCTTGAAGCAACGACTCTGGCACCCTTCAACGTACCAGCCTTGTTATACAGAGCATTGGAACCAGTAAAATTAACGTTTCGGTTCTGTGGTAACGTTGTCATTTTTTCATTTGAAATGACATGTGCATAGGTTTTCGCACTTGCAGTTTGTGCATTGACAGTCCCTGCGACTGCGATAAAGCCTAATGCAGCTAATGATACAAATAAGGACCTTTTAAGATCAAATCTCATTTGAAACCCCTCCTTGAATAAACCCAATAATATCTTAATTCCTCGATCACTTCTTATTACATATGAGTAATATAGGGGGTTCAAGAAAAGACTTTTTAATTAAATGAATCTGTTAACAATTCTGTTATAGCAAGCTATCGGTAAAGCTGAAGGGCCCTGCCGTTTAGCGGCTGAATGTCTCGGTTATCCTTACCAAAATGTTCTCTAAACCAGCCGACTTGTTCGGCGTTTAGAGTAAATTCCGGATTTGTGATTACCAGCCATTCGACCCCTTCGGTCAGCGGTGGTGTCGTCAGCGAACCCAGATAGTGGATCCCCACCGGATACCAGGGCGCCCAATCGCCGATACTCAATTCAATCGGCTCGGTCGTACCAGCCTCATAGTTGTCGATGATTTGTTGAAACTTGGGATTTCGCGTTTCCCCTTCAGAAATCATCAACGCCACGACACACAACTGGCCAATCACATTTTGGTGAACCAAATGAATTTCCAGTGGGAAACGTTTGCCATCCACCACGTGTTCAGATGGCGAATGAAAATGTACTTGAACAAAATCAAACGTCCGGCCAAAAATCTCAGCGTTTCCAGTTCCCCGTAACCGGATGGTCGTACCGTCGTCAACTTCTTGATGTAATTTGTAGTCATCGAGCACGTGATACTGCATCTGAGTTTTAACAGCCTTTAGGTTATCTGTCTTAATTTCGATTGGTGACTGCAGCTCCCCGAAGCCGTTTGGCCAATCTTGTTGTTTTGCGTAATCAAGCATAGAATTGTTCCTCCCCCAATTGTATTCAGTCCCTATTTTACGCTACTTGGAGACGACAAAAAAGCCACCATTTGAGGTGACTTTTTTGCTTGTGCAGTATGAGTCTAACCAAGTCTCGTCACACTGTCTTAATCATAAAAACTGTAGAACACATTAACCGGCTGCCCAATCGTTCCGTTTGAAGCTGAGTTTGCAGTGTAATTAATCGTGTTCCAGACAACTTGAATCGAGCCGCCACCAGATGCTGGTACCACAAATTCAGGGTACTTCGGTGATTGCAGGGTCAAGAGGCTTGGATTACTGCGGACGTAACTCATCAGCTGATCGCTGGTAAAGGTTGAACCCGTGGCTGCACTGCCATTAGTGAAGTTCAAGCCGGATGGTGCAACGTATTGCCCTTCAGCGGCCGTCTTGAAGCTGGCGTTTAGGCCTTTAAGATAAGATGGACCGTAGTTATCCTTATCATTTGTATAGGCCTTAGTCATCGCATTCAAAATCGTCTGTTGCTGTGCTTGGGTGAAGTTATTGAAATCACTGGCTGACAAGTAACCGGTTTGGTTACCGTCAGAATTTGGATTACTGTCCACAAAGTTGCCGCCAGCGTTAACAATTCCGTTATTTACCGCGGCCAAAGCATGCGTGCCGGCACTGTTGTTATTAGTGTTGGTTGCGTATGGCGTGATTGTGCTGTAAGCCGTATTGACTGAGGTGCTGACAACTGGAATGTTAACTGAGCCCGTTCCAAATTGTGCAGCGGCTAATGCGGCCCGTTCAACCGTCGTCAACTGACTGCTGTCCAGCTTATAGCCAGTGTTGGCCAAGCCAGCGTTAATCTGGTTAAGGATGTCGTTTGCAGTTGCATCAGTCAACGTCCAGAGGCCGGATGTTTGTGAGTAGCTGCCTAAAGTCGTCCCTTTGGTTGCATTTTGAACCGCATAATCAACCGTCTTAACGGTCTTGCCGTTTTGGTCATTCAAATTAATTCGGATGGCGTTATCGGCTTGTTGGGTTTGAACGGGCGTCAAGCTGCTGAGCTTAATCCAGCCGTTGGCAACCGTATTGGCTGGCGTGGTTGAAACAACGTGAACCCAAGTGTCATTGACACCTTCACGAGTTCGATAGCCACTTTGGTCAATCTTAAACGTTGCATTGGCGTAAGGCGTCGAATCCGTGATTGTCTTCCCAACTTTGTACTGGGTATATTGCGGTGCGTCCCAGGTTACGGAATCGTCACCAGTTCCCGGAGTGGTGATCTTGTATGTTGTCAATTGTGGGTTAACGCCCATAACGGTTGATGTAAATGTCGTGTAAGGCGCAATCCCACCGGCAAAGTTACTGGTGCTCTTGCCACCGTAAATCCAACCACGGAAGTTCTGATCAAATGAAACAACCTTATAGTAAACAGAACCGCGGTTCGTGGTTGCCACCCGGTATACCCGGAAATTGGCAGTCGAAACGTTGGCGTTGGCTAAATTGCTGACAGTCGATTTGGAAGCAACCACTCGAGCACCCCGCAACGTACCAGCCTTGTTGTATAGAGCATTGGTACCTGTCATGGTGACGTTTCGAGTCGTTGGATCGGAATTTAATACGGAATTCATGGTCACTTTAGCATAGGTTTTGGCGCTGGCAGTTTGTCCGGTTGCGACGCCGGCAGCTGACACAAGCCCCAAAGCGGCCATTGAGATAAATAATGACTTCTTTAAACTCATTTTCATAATACGATCCCCTCCTAATATGAAATCCTTTGTTACATCTTTATTCTAACGCTTACCCGTAGGTCCGTGTAGAATATGCCCTTTCGATCGTTCCAAAAGACCCCCGTTCCAGTGCAACCAGAGCGGGGATCAAACATGCGAGATTAGTGATTATTGGTTAGTAACGGTGCCAGTTGCAGTTAAGCCATCAAGCTTAATCCAGCCATTGGCAACAGTGTATGCAGGTTCAGTTGCAACGATGTATACCCACGTGTCGCCTTCTTGGGTACGGGTTCCGATTCGGTCAAGACGGAATCGGGCAGGACCATAGTTACTTGTGTTATCATCTTAATGACTCTGGCACCGTTCTTCAGTGCTGTCCGGACCGCTTTACGCATTTCATCGGGTGAGTCAGTTAGATAAGCCATGTGCGGGCCGTCCCCGTGGCCACCAGTCATCGACATTGCTTTGCCGGACGGTTGGAGTTCAGGCACGTGCTTGAGCACCCCTGCTGCCTGGAGCCGTTTTAATTTGATATCCGTGTCGTAGGCATCCCCACACTCACGGACATAAGTCACCCCGGACTTGAGCAGTTGTCTTAAATGCTCCAGTGCGTAGAAGGCCGATTCAGCTTCCGAAGTATCAAAGCCGCCGTCAAATTTATCCGGATGCGACGTCAAATGTGAATGAACGTTGAACAATCCCGGCATCACGAAGCGGCCGTTGAGGTTGACTTCTTCGTCCGCGTTTGGTGTGTTGCCAGTCCCACGATCCACTAATTTGCCATCCTCAACAACAAACCAGGCATTGGCCTCATTCTCGGGGTTGCGGCCATCAAATAATGAAAAGTTATGAAATAGTGTTTTAGTCATCTTTAGTTCCTCCAATTATTTCCAGTAAGCGTATTGATATTGTGCGTCTTGAATCAATGAATACTTGAGGCCACCGACCTTTTTGCTGATCAAATTAGCTTGGGCTGGCTGATACAGTGGGACGTAATCCATGTTTTGAACCAACTGCTTGTCTGCTTCGGCCAATTTGTCATAGCGGGCCTGGCCACTCAAATCATTTGACTGGTTGAGCAATGTATCGAGCTTAGCGTCCTTCAAATGCGTGAAATTAACCTGGTTGCTTGATGCGGCCAGTCCGGTAAAGTCGGATGAATCCAACCAGTTGGTGCTCCAGCCGGTCAGGTTCATGTCAAAGGTGCCGGCAAAATCGTGGGCGACGTGTTGGGCATGTGGAATGGACGTTACGGTGACTTTCAGGCCGTCAAACGCTTTTTGGGCCGCTGCCTGTATGTATTCACCCACGTGCTTATCTTCATCGGTATCGTCAGTCAATAGGTTCAATGTGACATTTTTCTTGCCGGTTTCCTTCAGATAAGCCTTCCAATAAGTTTTCGCCTGGTCGACATTATATGGTAGCAAGTTGCCGACTTGTTCGGCCATATCCTTGCCAGTCGCCGGATCGGTTTGGTCATTTCGCGGCACAGCACTCAAGGCTGGCTTGGAGCCATCTTGAAGCACACTGTCCGTCAATGTTTTCCGGTTGATAACCAGTGACATCGCTTTTCTCAGGTTCATCGAATTGGTCTTTTCTCGCTTACTATTGAAGTAAAGGTAATTCAAGCGACCGGTCAAATGCGTGTGCATCTCCGGATCATCCTTGTTTTGGCGGACATACTGGCCAGTGACAGAAGTGACATCGACCTTGCCACCCTTAAACAAGTTAACTGAGGTATTTTGATCCTTGGCAACGGTGACGTTCACCTTGGCAATCTTGACGCCTTTTGCGTTGTAATAGTAAGGGTTCTTGACGTAGTGCCAGGAAGAATTGCTGCCGGTCCAGCCAACTAATTTGTATGGGCCGTTATAAACCGACGTTTCGGCGTTGGTACCAAACTTCTTGCCGTATTTCTTCACGGCTGCCGCATTAACTGGTAAATACTTAGTCGCAACCAAGCCGTTAAAGTATGGCACTGGCCGGCTCAATTGAATCTGAAGCTTATGGGCGTTCAGGGCTTTAACCCCCAGCTTGTCCGGTGAGAGCTTACCGGATTGAACGCCGGCAAAATTCTTAAAACTATCGTAGATGCTGGCAAATTGCGCTTTGGTCTTCGGGTCAACTGTCCGTCTGAATGACGTGACAAAATCGTTGGCAGTCACTGGCTTGCCATTGCTCCACTTGGCGTCTTTTCTTAACGTAAACGTGTATGTCTTGCCGCCATTGGTGGGCTTAACGACTTTGGTTGCCATCCCTGCAACCAACTTGTTGTCGCCGTTATATTTATAGAGGCCTTCCATCGTCTGGTTAATCAGGCTCGCGCTGTTGGTGTCGTACGACGTGTTGGGATCAACGGTTGCCGGTTCGTCCGGTAAGGTGACGTTTAACGCCTTGTGGTGACTTGCTGAACTGCTGCCGCACGCAGATAGCGTGACGCTCATGAGTAGTGCCATTGATAGTACAACTAATTTATGTTTCATATTAAAAGCCTCCTAGTTTAAGTTAAGAATTGATGAGAAATCCTGCTGACGGCCGTGCCGATGACAACTAAAAAAGCGCCTTTTTCGAAGAGTTATTCTTCGAAAAGGGCGCTTTTGCGCGGTACCACCTTTGTTTGCTTAAACAAGCCTCATACAAACGGCAACATGTCCTAGACACGTCATCCGCCTGGCTAGGATCCAGGGGAAAAACGCGTCATGTTGCGATTTGCCGCATTCTTAACGGTTGCGTACCGGTGATTGCTTACTACATTCAGCCCACAGCTCAGAAGTGATTTTTACAATCATCCCTTCGTCCCCGCTCTCACTGATCCGGGTTCGCTTTACGAAATAGATAGTTGCTACTTTCTTCGTCAACACTTTTGAATTTCTCATCTTTTCTTAATGATTATTACAATACTCCTCATAATAGGGTGCTGTCAACAACCAAATAAAAATTCGCTGAATTGATTTCACTACCAACAACCAGCTAGGAAAAAATTTTATGTACAGCCACTGACAAAGCCAGCGGCCGAGCGGGTTGATAATGCTTGAATCAGCCTCGCCGAGATGGAGAAATGGGGGTGATGCCAATGCTTATTATATTCGGTGAGGTAAGACCAACCTGCCAGTATCGAGATTATAGCACGGTTGATGGAAACGGTGTCAACCAAACAACTTTATCAAAATAAAAGCCAAGCGATTCTCCCATCTCTTGGGAAAACGGCTTGCAAGTTAAGTAAATGATTAACCGTGCAGTCAGAAAGCTCAGTTATCTAAAAAATATATCTTTATACTATTTATCTATTCAATCACGTGGCTCGTTGGCATGTAAATCGGTTCGCGCTTCATCGCCCGATCGATTGCTTCTTCAATTGCCAACGGACTATTCGTGTTCGTTGTTGCGACAAATTTATTCATGTCGCGGGCGTTGGAAATTGCTTTATTAGCGGTATTGTGGCTGACTGAATTTAACATCACAATCACAATATCGGCGTGTTTAACGGCCGTCAGGAGATTACCTTCCATCCCCTTGCCCGACACTTTTTCATCATACATTAATAATTCTTTACCATGATGCGCATCAATCACTTCTTGAGCCACCGAACGATGACTTCCGTAACCACACATGAGGACTTTTTTATTCGTTAAATCATAGTCCATGTTCGGCTGGAACGCCTTCACCTTGGTATCGCCCTTTTCAACGTACGCTGAATGCGGCTTGGTGATGGTGTCGTCTGTTTCGGGCTCATCGGTATCATATTTCCAGGTGACGCGGGCTTCATTAGATTCGTTTGACGTGTAATAGGCCAATTCGATTAGATCACCCTCGCTCACGTGGTTTCGCCGAACGTCATCTTCGTCCAGCTTAATCGTGGTGGGTTCGCCATGCATTAATAGTGGTTCATGATTATAATCATACTTTGCGACTAAAGTACCGTCTTCTGCGCTTTCAACAATCGCCTTTTCTCTAACAATATTAGGTTCCGGGTCAGCACTGACATCGACGATCGTCACTTGCGGTAATCTGCCAGTATAGTTTTTGTAGTTCGCTGGATCCGGATTCAAAACAGCCATATCGCCGCCATGAATGCCTAACTTGCGGACCATTGATTCAGAATAATACTGCGGTCCGATCGACGCCCCGATTAATTTTCGTTCAACCTTATATTTGTTCTGCGGTCGGCTGGCTTTTTTACTGGTAGGACGGGCCTTGGTTGAAATAACTTTGAATAACTCTTCAGCAGGTTTGGATTCTTCAGCTGGCTTTGGTACTTCTTCAGAAGCCGGTTGAGTCTGCTTACTCACTTCGGGTGTCGACGTTTCATCATCGGCGCTCAACTCGTGGGCGTATTTACTAATTGTTTCAATTGCCTTGGTTGCTAACTCAAAATTATCGTCGTTAACGTGTTTTAAAATGTTCTCAATATCTGCACAATAAGTGTTTGATTTTAATTTACTCATCGCATTCTCCTTATGTTCCTAGGTTTGTAATGCGCATTCTGACTGCAACATGCTGATCATCTCCTTTGCTAATAGGTTACCACGTGTCGAGAAAAATGGAATGGTTTTGACTAAAATTTCTTGTCTGGGAATTGTAGACATGCCGAAATGTGTCGATTTCCGTAGCAAAAAAGCTAACCAATAATGGCTAGCTTCATGAGTCTGACACTTATTAATTTTGACGGGTCTTAAATCCATCCCCGTACGCCAGCAGATAAACGGTTCGTTCGCTGACCCCCGGAGCCACTTGGGTATCGATTCGTAAGTTCGCGATTCCGTTTAAATTCAAACTAACCGCCGTACTATACAACTTTTCAATCAGCTTCTCCGTAACAACTTTTAGACCGTCACCCGGATTGCCGACGGCTTCGGCATAGACCGCGCTGGCCAGCGCCCCGTCAGCCGGAATCGAACCCGTTGAAATGACAACTTGCTCAGCCAATTGGCGTTCCTCAGCGCTGATGTCTAATCCCGCCAATACGTCGGTAAACTGGCCGCTGTGTTTTAACAGCGGCTTTTTGTCGGCATCGGTCAGCTTGGTTCCACATTTCAAGCAAAAATTGGTATTGGCATCATTGCTCATCCCACACTTAGGACAAACTCTGTAGACTTCTTTGAGCATCGTGTCGCCTCCTAGTAATCGTCATCGTCGTCATCATAGCTATAGAATGTATTGTTCAGTGAGTCATGGCCATCGCTGTCAATTTCAACTGAGACATTATTTTCGTACTTCACATTTGTAACGGTAACATCAACCGTCGTATGATCGCCGTCGTCATCAGAGACATTCGCATAGCCACCATATTGATTACCGCCGTAACTGGATGTAATTGTGACATCATCACATTCAGCATCCAAATTCATGTCATTTTGAATCATGTCGGTCACGACCGAGACGGCTTCTGTCGAGAGTTTCTTCTCAATCTTGCTTTCCTTGGCTTCTTTTTTCTTCTTAATACTTTCCTTCAATTGCGACGACTGAATCATCGCTTCTTTTTTAGCCTGGGTCTGCTGGGAAGTAATAATTGAACTGGCCACCGTAACCGCAATAATCACAAGCACGACGCCCAGAACCCCGCCGATCACCCAGTTGCGGTGATGGTGATTGCTGAACCAGGAACCGGTTTGACCACTTCGATTGCTTGGTTGAGGTTGATTGATATTATTATCGGGCGCCCCGCCGTTAAATTGGGCGAATGAAAAGCCACACTTCGGGCAGAACTTCGCAGTTGCTTTGACCTTGGCACCACATTTCGGGCAAAATTTAAATTCATCCATACCGATCATCTCCGTTTCTAGTCGTAATCCTTATCGTAGTCGTCAACTTTTTGAGCGCCTGACAGATAACTGATGGTCAAGTCACTGTCATCGTCGCTGTTGCCTTTGGTCAGAGTCGCGGTATAACGGAAAATCTGGTAATGATAGTGGTCGCCATTATCAAATCGATATTTCAAATCAAAGGTTACGTCACTGCTGTTATCAGAACTCAGCTTGATGGAATCAATCGACTCGCTCATGTCGGTTCCCATGATGTCATCGTCGTTATAGTAGCCCTTACCCATTTTGACAAATTGGTGATAGTTGGAATCATCGTCGCCATTAGTGAAGAACGAGGATAAGTCGTCATCATCGTCATCGGTGGCGTCGGCAATATCACCATTGTTACTCAACGAGGCCGTCGCGTCACACAAGTTTGTCAACAACGTATCGGCATCGTCGTAGCTGACCAAACCCTTAAATGGTAAGGTGATATCCTGATTGCCGTGATTGTCGCCGACCACTCGGCTTTGGGAATTGATGCTGGTCTTGCCAGTCTGGTAGACTCCTTGAACTTTAATGCTCTGGGTCCAAGGAAAGTCTTTGAATGCCAGCGTACCACTGGTGCCGATTTTGCCTTGATCCTTCGAGTTAATCATGACCGTGGTGCCTTGTGGTCCGTGGACCGTGAAGGAGACGGTCTTCAAAGTTAATGGAATCAATTGTCCGTTAGTGTGCAAATGATAGTTGTTATCATTGGACAACTTGTGGCCGTTGATTTCGGCAGAGCTCGATAAATCGTAGGTGCCGGGAACCAATGGCCCGATTTTCTTGGTAAAGTGCGGCTTGGTTGAAGTGGTGATCAACTGACCGTCTTTTTGAAGCTTGGCGTTCTTCTTGTTGACCGATAAGGTGACATAGACCGGCTTGACTTCAACTTCATACTTGGGAAACAGTAAAAATTGGCGACCGTTTTGCTTGAAGGCCAAACGGTTGTCGGTGTACGTCCCCAACGTCTTCATTTGGGTCTGGAATGCAGCCAGATCTTCTGGATTATTGTGGAAATACTTAATCAGCGGCTGCAAGCTCTGGTCATTGATCTTCAAATTAGGATCCTTGGTGAAGAAATATCGGCGAACCCCAATCTGATTTTTCTTCACCGCCGCTACGACCCGGTTCAACGTGCTGGCTTTTGAATAATAATGGGCGCCATATGCGATTGTGCCGCCTAAAATAATAACTAAAATTGCTGCCAGCCAGATTAACCGGCGTCGGCGCTTCTGCTTCTTGGTCCGTTGCTTTTTCTTCGATCGGCTAAAGCCCTTTTTCTTCGAAGTTGGTGCCTGTGGTTGAGTGGCATTTCCCTGCCCGCTCCCCTGGCGATACGCCGCCAAATTATAGCCACAGTTAGGGCAAAACTCTTCAGTCGCTGTCACCTTATGCCCACAATTCGGGCAAAACTGCACATCCTGCGAATCATTTGATTCCATTAACATAACCTCCTAATTACCTATCTATAAAAATACCCACGAAGTTAATTATAGGTTAAACGAACTGTTATGTCAGTAGAAATTCTTAATAAATTCATAATATCTGGCGAATTGCTTGGTAAACTAAAAAAGCTAACCGTTTTTGGCTAGCTTTCTGAAGACGGTTATGAAATTAGTTTGGCATGAGTCAAATCAATCTGCCACTGATTTCCTAAATCGATTTTACTTTTTGTAAGCAATAATTGCGACGTATCCGCCCTTATCATATCCGGGGACGGTTTCCTCAACGGCCTGATCCGCATAAGCCGGACTGGCTAAAAGCGTTTGATAGTATGAGACATCCACAAATCCCAACGTTTGAGTCAGAACTTGCGCCTTTTCCGGAGTCGTATGCCATTGAGCTAAATTTAAAAAGTCTGCTGGATATGGGAATTTTGGCAATGCGCCAGTTAGTCGCGAATCCTGATAACCACCCAACGCGTCTGCAAGCATATACATCAACCCGTATGCACTTTCTTTTGGAACATCCAACAAAATTAACCGACCACCAGGCTTAAGGCCGCTGGCAACGTGTCCATAAGCGACCGTTAAATCGGAGATATAGCTGGAACTCCCATTGAAGTAAATCGTATCATATCCCTCATCAGGAAGGTCTGCTGTCTCCGCACTGGCAATCTGAACGTGCATTCCTCGCTTAGTCGCAATGGCCGCCATGTCTTTTGAAGGCTCCACACCTTCCTCAACATTAATCCCAGTCTGTTGACGAAGCGCTTGCTCGAATAATCCGCTGCCACTACCAATTGATAAAGTTCTTCCGGGATTATCACCTAAACTTTTCTTTAGTAATCCCAGCTCACTCAAGAAGACTTTCTCGTTGGCAACAAACCATTCATCATAATCCGAAGCGTAACCGTCAAATAATGCTTCTTTCATCACAAAAAACCACCTTTTTAGTTTTTTGCTAGAAATCCCTATTCAATTAAAGCTTCCCTACGCGAGTATTAACTCACAGGTTCAAAGGGTTTGGTCTCAGCTACTGAATTAGCACCCCTAGCGGTTTAATGGTAGCACATTTAACAACTCATGGATCAGTCAAATGAGTTCATGCCTTAATTAATACATGCTAAGTTCAACGAACCCGATAATAATAACAACTACACCAACAATAAGTAGAACTGTTCCCGACTTCTTAGTTGCATCATGCTGTGCCAGAATGCCTCCAAAGACACTTCCTGCAATTCCAAAGGGAATAGGAAAAATAAACCAAGAAAGAAAAATTGCAATCCAACCTAACGTCAAATACACTGTGGAATTGGGTGAACGATCATCTTTATGATCATTAACTGAATTATTTCTTTTGGTATAATCATTCACATTTTGGACGGATTCTGGTTTAGAGTGGTTTTCAGATTGTCCATTATTATCACTATCTGCTGATGATTGGTCCATTTCATTCTGAGGCGTCACATTTTGAACGACTGCCGACAAATCGTAACCGCACTTTTGGCAAAACTTCGAATTTGTGGGGACTTCCGCACCACATTTAGGGCAAAACATTGTTTGATTTTCCAAAATAATACTTCCTAACTAATTATTTATTTGAATTTTTCCATTAATGAATTCAGGTTCTGCTTTTGATACGGCGCACCTACTAATAGCTTGGGTGCCAAGAAATTCAGCCTTTCTTTAACTGTAACAATCTTAAGCTTATTTTGCATTACGCCAGAAGTTAAGTGGATTTCTTGAATCTCATTATTAGGAACGAATGTATTCACGCCATTAAAATGACCCACCAAGTCATAACCAACAAATAGAATTCCTTGTTCTTCAAAGCTGACAAACATCATTTTATTATTAAGAGTGGCTAAAGCCCCTATCAATAACATCTTTTTCATATAATTATTCTGAATGTACAGAACATTATCAACTTTGCCAGGAAATCCCATCGCTTGTTTATATTCGCTAATCCGTTCTGGCCTGATATCCCGATTTACTCCCGACATGTTTGTAGGCGGGATCAGTGCATCAATTGCAATTTGGTCACTCGTTGCCTTAGCGCTTATTTCAGATAAAGGTACGTCTAGAGTATTATCCTTCATTTCCGCATCAGTGGAAGGTTGTTTGGTTCCACACTTAGGACAATAAATGGCACTTAAAGGAATCTTCGCACCACATTTAAAACAAAACTTAGTTTGCTGATCCATCTGTCTACTCTCCAAAATATTAGTTTAAATCATCCGCAATATTGTACTTGACGATTCCGTGATTGACTTGCAAATAGGTTCGGTCACTATTGTATGGCGACATTACTTGTATATATGAATATCCTGAAGTGTAGTCATTGTCTAAGCTCTGTGATTTTTCCTTCAATTCTTTAACTAATGAATTCCAAATTGATGGATAACCATTGTCAAGATTTGTCATAGCAGTGGAACTCTCGGGGATATCAATATCAAATGTTTGAGTTGATTCTGAATAGTGGACTGTAGCCGAGCCAAAATCATCGTCTTCCCGGATGGTGCTCTGTATGCTGCTAGCTATACTATCTGTATTTGGGTGGTTGTAACGAAATATTTTTGTGGCTCCAACTAATACAACCAGAACTACAGCAACAATGATTACAATTCCCCAAGGCTTTTTAAACCATTCTGTAGGAGTATCTTTAGCAAGTACCGCATCGTTTGAACTTCTCTCCCTTGATTGAGATGGCTCACTTTTTTGTGCTGGCCTTGATCCCTGCCGATGATCCAAACCACTTACTGCCGGTTGCTTGGCACCACAAAATGGGCAAAATTCAGCAGCAGCCGGAATTTTTTTGCCACACTTCGGACAAAACTTAATTTGATTATCCATAGAATCACTCCCAATATTTATGTAATGTTTTAGATGCAAATCAAGAATCTACGTCCAATCATCCTTTCTTGTAAATCAGGACCCACAGCTAATTATAATTTAATGTTTGTATTATGTCATTATTATTTTGTTTCAAGTAAATTTTTCAACTATATATAATACCTCGATTATATTATTAGTTAGTATTAAATTAATTTTGTATCACCTTTTAAAAGTTCCCCTTGCTTAGTTGCATAAAAATGCCTTCCAACTAATATATGGTAGCGGAAGGCATCATGTTCTATTCAAATAATGCTTCTACAACGCCACTGGCTTATTCTCCAGCAGCTTCTTAAAGGCGGCCATCGTCTCATCGTACTTCGGCAACGTGTCAGTATCCTGCGCCTTGGTGACAATTTGAATAATTAAGTCGTTGTAAGGCGTTGGAATTCCATGTTCCTTACCAATCGCCGCAATCAAGCCATTGATTTCATTAATCTCAGTCTTTCTGTGATGATAGAGGTCCTGCAGCATGCTGGCTTTCAAGTTATTGCTTTGCTTGATAAAGACCCGCAAATTCTGGACTTGCTCATCGGTAAAATCGTCGCCCTGAAGCTTGAACAGTTGGTTCATGTCGGCACCGCCAATCGTGGCAAATTTAACACCATCAGCATGACCAGCATCTAAGCCTTCATTGATTAAATGAAGTGCAGCTCGTGCCCCCACTTCATCAGCAGCAACTTCTCCAAAGGTCGCATCCGACGCCGCAGACAAGCCGCTGAATGATTCGTTAACCAGCAACTTAACCCACTTAGTTCCCATCAGGTTGTCGGAAACCGTGACGCCACCAACACTGGATAAGATGCTTTCAATCATCACAATTCGATCCGTCATTCGACCATCCAACTCACCAATTGCATAAGCGCTGCTCTTAAACGCATCATAATCTGTCGTCAACTCTGAAACACCAGGTCCGCCACCAGTCCCACCAAATTCAACGGTCCCGGCAACCACATTCTTGGCTGGAATCATCTTAGTAATGTTTTTCTCTGGAACACCATTCTGCAATGAAATCAGGGTGCCATCCGGTTTGAGAATTTTCTTGATCGCCGGAATTACCTCATTATTGAAGCCCTGCTTCGTGTGGAGTAGAACAACATCATACTGACCGGTCACTTTATCCGGCGTTACCGCCGTTACCGGCACCGTCAAGTTGGCAGTCCCCGTAATGTGTGCACCCTGACTGTTCAAGGTGTCGACATTTTCCTGCCAAGCATCCACCAATGTCACATTGTCCTTACCATAGGCCTGAGTTAAGTAAGCCCCTGAAATCGTTCCAATCGATCCCGCACCATAGACAGCAATCTTCTTGTCTGACATATTAGGTCCCCCCTATCGAAATCGCAACGACCAACTATAAGAGAAATTAGCAAAGAAATGTTAACTTCATGTTAATATTACATCCGTTGTAAGCGGTTTCAAAGAAAAAGGCCCCATTCATTCTTACAGGTAACTGCCGAGCAACAGTGCCCGAGTCACGTTATATACCTGCCTTTCCTGCTCCCAATCTCGGAAATCCTGTCGCAATTCATCGCTGGCATCAAACAATTCTGACGTCTCAAACCAGGCGTGAACTGTTTCATGAGCCAAGACGACCAGCTTTTCTGACCAAGTGACGTTTGCATTAACAAAAATCAACGGCGCAAAGTCGTCCAACATCACGAAACCACGGAACTCATCCGGATCCAATTGCCGTGCTGCATCGTCACGGACAAAGCCACTCTGCATCACAACCACTCGAAGTTTCGTCAACGCACGTTGTAAGGACTCGAACCGCTGTTGGGGATCCCGTTGAAAGACCCAATCGTGATACAAGCCCAGCCGTTCCAGCAGCTTCATTGCAATCACCTTTGGCTCCTCATGACTGCCGACACCGCCGCCAAGGAAACGACAGAAGCCAAAGCCCTGCCGTTCTCTTTGACTACTTAACTCTTTTTGTTGTTCTTCCATACCCAACAAGACTTCCGTCAGGTTGCGGCTTGGTTTCCGCTCACCGCGAATGGTCCGTAATGCCAACAACGGCACATCCTCGACCGGTGCCTCTGATAAGAAGAAATAGTTAAATGGCACCCCTAACTTGTCACTGACTTGCTTAATCTGTTGAACGCTGGGGCGAACGTCCTTTTCCAACCATCGCAATATTCTCAATTGCCATTCCTCTGTCAATTGATCAAAATCAGAATGTTCAATGATCCATCTAACAACATCCGCTCGCACACGAAAATGGGTGTTCATCGCCATGGTTTTACCGCCCTTCAAATAATTACCTCATGTTATTAATCAAATTGTATCACGGCCTGTACAATGGACGTCAAGCGAACATAGGTAAATTTTTCCTTAAGATAAAATATCGTTCCGAAATTATTACTTGTGCCAACTACTAATCACATAAGGTAATAACGACCGCTTTTCTTTTGTAAATCGTCTATCAACTATGTACACCAGTACTGCATTCCCGTATACTAGTAAATGCTGTTTGTTCAGCAATACACATATTGGGAGGTTCATCATGTACAAAGCATCAAAACTCGCATCTATCGCACTACTTTCATTCACTCTGGGGGTTACCACTATTTCCACCATGCAGCCATCAGGCACATCAATTGCCATGGCAAAAAAGCGGGCGCATCGCCAGGCTAATCGTGTCCTAAGTTATACCAGTTTGAGTGGCACAACGCCATACACTGCCAACGGTGGCAAGCTTTATAGTTCTGCCAGTCTTTCAGGCAAAAGTCGCAACGCTGGAAACTATCTTCAAACGACCCTTTACGCATTCAAATCCGCAAGAGTCCGCAAACCAACTGGTAAAATTGCTGTCTACTACTACGTTGAAAATAGTACCGGCAATATCAACGGTTGGATCTGGCGAGGCAACCTGTCTCAAAAGAAATCTTACGATCAAGAAACCGCCGATATCCGTGCGATGATCGCAATCGTTCGAACCATGAGTCCAGATTCTCAAGATGATATCTTAGACAACGTAACCAACATTTCTCCAAAAGCTGCCTACAACGATGGCGATACAAGTGATAACTGGGATATTGGATCAGTCATTGGCCAAATGCGTGACGATGCCGATGATTCTGGCGATAAGGCAGATATCTTGGCAATCGAAAAAGCTTATAACTTGTTCAAAGGACGGTTTGATACCCTGAATAATAACAAACTGGGTGCCCTTCATGACCGTTATGTGGAAGCACTAAATAATGATGACGCAGGTGATGCGGCCTGGAATCTTGCAAACACGCTTTCTGGTGCTGTGTTCAACATGCAATAATTCATTTATACTAATTAAAATTTATATGCACAGCTGAAAAACCAGTCTCCAAGTGAAATACTTGGGACTGGTCTCTTTGTGGATAAATAGTTCGGAATGAATAATCCTCAAAAAAAGTAATGGCAATCATAAGCGTTAAAGTTGCTCACCATTAGCTAATCCTGTAAAATTCCATTTTGTTGTCATGAGCGAACGGTTGTTCATGAATCGCAATCAAATATTACTGAGGGAGAGCTTAACAAGATGAATTATGTAAATTATTTGACGTCGGTCGGTAAACGCGTGCATGGGGATATTTTGCACATTGATGATTTGGTTGAGTCACACATTCAAAAACAAGCAAAATCAGTTGATATTCATTGGAGAAACGTTGACGCACTGGTTGCAATTCAAGGATCAAGGATTCGAACGGCCATCCTCGATTGCAAGCTGGGAATCATCGGTGTTCAGGAAACCCCAATCCGACTACTCAAGCAAATGCTAAATCAATATCCCGTCTTGTCCTATCGTAAGCTAAAGCTAATCAACGGATATCTGGAAATCAATGAGTATAAACCATTTGTGTATGGTGGCGTGGGATTTGCACCGCTAAAGGCCACAAAAGGAAAGAATTCATCGTGGATCAGTACCACTAACATTCAAGACCATGCAGAAATGGACCACACTGATACGATGCACATCTCTTTTGACAATTGCAGCAGTCCGATTGAAGTCAAAATATCAGAATACTTCTTGAAAAAACGAAAACGGGCAGTTTCACAAGTCCAACGATTCCATGATGCCATGCACGCCCAGTATGAAGTCGCAAGCACTGAGGAGTACCAAAATGCTTACACGCACTACAAGTATGGCATGTTTCCAGAAGACCCCATGGCATTTGAACTCTACGCCTTAAAAGAAACCATTCGAAAAACATTGGAAATGCTTGATTATACGTATACGGATGAAATGCTTCTGGAATTAATGAGAAAACACATGAGTTAATGTTTTGGCCCTCACACACTGCGTTTATTTTCAGCAAAAAAAGCCTTCCCGCTCGGCCTCTAAAAGAGGCCGGCGAGAAGCCCGATTTGAAGAAATCATTATTTGTAGGCTTGGCTGCTTTAGGCTTCGTCGCAGTTGCA